>JXWR01000009.1_pt1:0-7500 | contig 93206 bp, 60 predicted proteins | sample 315541 | NCBI WGS metagenome assembly JXWR01 (sample SAMN03273951, study PRJNA271842) | soil metagenome | isolation source: rice field ambient CO2 | place: India: CRRI Experimental farm Cuttack,Odisha-753006 | collected 2013-12-17
CAACCAAAATATTCCTTGGTGAATCGGTCGAAAACTTGAACTACGCACATACATTTCTTTAAAAAAAGGTAAAGCCAAGAGAGATATAAAAACTGGTGCTATTGCGGCTACACCTCCCGCTTTGTCAGGTATACTGCGAAGAATGGCATGGATCGGTAGGAAATACCATTCCGGCACAATATGAGGCGGGGTGGGCATCGGATTAGCAGGTATATAATTGTCGGGATGCCCCAAAACATTAGGAGCAAAAAAAATCCAAATGGAAAAAAAGATAGCAGAAGCTACCCGACCTACAAGATCCTTTACATAAAAATAAGGGTAAGAAGCTATTTTATCCATCTCAGAATGTACACCCAATGGATTATTTGATCCATATTGATGCAATGCAGCCAGATGAAGAAGACTGGCGCCTACTAAAATAAGGGGGAGTAAATGATGGAGACTAAAAAAACGATTTAAGGTGGCATTGTCCACGGAGAAACCACCCCAAAGCCAAGTCACTATGGTATCTCCTACTACTGGTATGGCGCTAGCTAAGCTTGTAATTACTGTTGCTCCCCAAAAGCTCATCTGACCCCAAGGTGGTACGTATCCTATAAAAGCTGTCACAATCATTAATAGGAATATGACAACTCCGAGACACCAAACAAATTCCCTAGGACTGCTATAACTCGCATGATATAGACCACGAAAAATATGAAGGTGAACCACAATGAGAAACATACTTGCCCCATTAGCATGCATATAACGGAGCAACCAGCCCCCTTCAACATCTCTCATAATGTGTTCTACGCTGTTGAAAGCTAGATCCACATGAGGTGTGTGATGCATAGCTAAAAAAACGCCAGTCACTATCTGAATGACTAAACAAATACCTGCTAACGAACCGAACCCCCACCAATAACTAAGATTGCTCGGAGTTGGATAATCTATCAAATGCTGGTTAAGTGTGGAGTATATAGGTTGTTTAAGAAGAGAGAATCGTTGGTTCCTTATAGTCATTTCTCTTTTCTATCGTGACAACTCCTCTTCCCCCTTATTTACCCCCTTGCCTTGATGGAAATTGGCTTCGCTGCGCCCTGAACAAGAAAAAAGCTGCATGAGAAGATTCATCCCATTTTGGCGAGAGGGAGGCAGCGAATCACCTGGGCTACGGATTTGTCGGTTAGTTGATTCTCGAAATAAGGTCATTCGGAAAAAAAACTGCCGGTTTCTTAAGGCTTCAAACGAACGACTAGTCATTAAGAAACCCATGAAAAAAAAGTCTATTTATTACCTTTCATGAAGAAGTTTTGCCTGCGTGCAAACTACCTAGCCCTTTTCAAAAGAACGTCGATTTCCATCTCAACAAAGAAAGAACTCCAAATAAATGAAAGCAAGATTGCTTGTTGTCCTATTACTCTTTTTGCCTGCCTTGTGGAGCTTTGGAAAGGAGAGAATTTGAATAAAGTAACTCTCGGAAACTCTTATTGGACGAGAGAGAGTCAATATGATATTGGCGTCGGTTTTTCCAACGAAACGAAGAAGTTTTTTTCTTTGATCCACTTTCAAGTGAACACTTGTTTTGATCTACGAAGAGTTGAGTTGCTACCTCGGGGTGTCGACTTAGCTATTTGCCGAGAAATAAGCACAGCCTTCTACCCCGACGATTAGGTAGAGCTCTTACGGGGGCTAGGTTACCAGGATACGACCGTTCCGCAATAGAGCATGGCACTAATGTATGCCCTAAGGTCCCAGCACCTTTTGATCAATACCGAAATCATAACATTAACATTTCTATATGATAATTTGAGATTGCTCTACCGGACCTGAGTAGTAAGTGTTGACTCATGCGAGTCACTCCTTCTCAGCTTTTACTTCTTGGCTGGCTTGATGCTCAGTCTGGCCAATGGGATGACCCCCTTTTCTCTACTTTGTTTAGCTTTGCGAATGATACTTTTTCTTTTAGGCGACTTCGAACCCCATATTCATACCACTTTCCCACCTATGTATTATTGAATAAAAGACAAACCAACCGTAGGAATCTCTCCGAGGGTAGTAGGTCGGGGGAGCACCTTCCCTTTGCCTTATGGGACCCTCGATCATACTCTTTTCTGATAGCCGGAAAGGAATGACCTAACTTACCACTGAGTAGGCGCCCTTTTTCTTTTCCTTCTAAACTAGCTGCTCTCGCTCTACCAGTTCGTACTGAACTTTCACTTGAATTTATTTAATTTATAGGTGGGCGAGCCCTCGATTTGCATTATCCGTTGGATCAAAATCAATATCATAATCAAGTAGATAATGCGATGACTGCCTATCTCTTTCGAGAAGGAGTCCTTTTTCCGATACTTACTATTGGGGTAGGCTAAGGTTACATAGATTGTCTCCTATCTCTCCCCTGTCCTCTCGAGCTGATGACTAAACCGACCCACCTCTGACGAGAGGATCAACCACTGCCATAGAAAGAGCAGCGACTAACTAAAACCAAGGAATCCATCATCTGGCGTATTGGCAATGGGCGAACTGTCCGGGTGTGGCGTGATCCGAATAAGGCTACTTTTGTGCTTAATTAGGAGTTAATTGAGTATTGGTGCCAAATGCCTCCATTTTGACGACGCTTCAATTGATCTCTTTTAACACATCCCCTTTCATCTTTCGACTTTCATTATTCTTCTTCCCCTATTCTATACTAAATAAACAATCTAATTCTAGGAAGAGTTTCGAATACTTTAACTTAAAGGAAGGGGAACAAAGCAAGGGCTTTCAATGCGCGAAATCCGTTTCGAGTTAGAGTGCGAAACTTCTTGCTGCAGCCGTTTTATTCGCTGCTTGCTACTTTCTAAAATGGAAGATGAGATGAATAGATTGAATTGATAGTCTAGTTCAATCTATAGTCTAGATTCCATTCCCTCGATCCACTCTCATTTAAATGATGGGATTGGGCCATACCAACCTTCACTTAGTCTTAATAAAAGATTGCTTCATATCTTCAAGGATTGGGTGGAGGTGGCGTAAAAAGGAAGGAAAAAGGAATTTGAAATCCGTCCCTTCCCACAGAATCATCGGGCTTGACTTTCCTTACTTTCCCAACCCCGCTACTGTAAAAAGAACTCTTTTGTTTTGAGACTAGCTAGTCGCTATGGTTTGTGGGAAAACTCTTCTCTCTCTGGTCTCACTTCGAGGAATTTCTCTCGCGTCCCTGTAGTGATAAGAGCGCATTCTCTAACAGCTTTGAAGCCGAGGCAGCCATCCTCTTGCCAATCCTAAACAAAAGAAAGAAAAGCCCTACCCGCCTTCATTGGTTGAGTAAGGGGCATTTACCTATCAGTCCTAGTCCTAAGGCGCAATCGGAGCACTAAGCCCAATTACTGCTTTACTCCGTTAATTAGACTTCATTCTCCTAGTCCTATTCCTGATTGTTATTTCGGATTCTGTGCCTGGGTGGTATCTTCTTACTATTGATTCAACCTCTTCGGGCAAACGTTGTCACTTCCTTTATTTGAAAAAAAAGGGGTCTAGAACTACAGTGATCTGATACCTTCTTCCCTTGGTCTGGGTAGGTAGGTTATGTAGGCTACAACTGTTCATAGGTTGTTCGATCGCAAAAGGCCAAATAATCGATTACTAGTATGCCGGATATTGCCTGGAGGCCCTTCTCCCTATGTTTGACTCATCCTAGATGGGTTCACACTTGTCGATTCCGGTCAAAGAAAAAAGCTTTTTCACGGTCCCATCACACCAATCTACGCCAAGATAAGGAATGCTGGGTTGCCAGGAACAAACCCTGTGATTCAAGGTTTTGCCTAGAATTGCCTTAAAAAAAAATGCACCCCATTAATTGATCCCTCTTTAGGGTAGTATAAGTACATCCTCGACTATAGCACGAGTAGAGTCGAGTTCTCGTACTAACCTAAGAGCAGATATGCCGAAATATTTCCACGTTCAAGCAGCTAATCAGTAAACGACTTCTCCGTAACAGTTTGAAGATTGGCTCGCAACGCAAGTAGCGGCAAGAAAGGAGAGCAAGACTTCCTTTTCTAAAAGAAGAAAGAACTAGACTTCTATAAGAAGATTTTGATAATCGTAGATCGTGGAATATTCATCTATCTTATTAGGTAACTACTTTAGCTGCTCTCGAAACTGAACCATCGTGAATAGAACTAGCGCTTAAGGAAGAGTAGGATCTGTTAGCAAGTCATATTCAATCACCCGGTCTTCTCCTTCCTAGCTTTTAGATAGCCCTGATTCTTTCTTGGATTTTAATACACTTAGCCGTGTACGTATCTTGGCTAAACTCGAACCTATAGTTGATTTAATACTGATGTACTCGGTAAAGAATCAAAAAGGTACTTGAAGACGACTTTGAATGGGAGGAGGTTTTCTTTTTATCCCCCCCTAACCTGATTTTGATGTCTTCTTCGTTCTCAGTCCCTATGGTCCATTGTAGGATGATTTTTCTAAGGCCTTGAATTCGTTGGCAAGGTGATCAGGGTCCTCTCCCTGGTCCTATCGAACCAGTGACTTCTCTCCTGGGATTGAATATGTTTTGCCTTTCCCCGATGGTTCCGCATTCCAATGTGGGTAGGATTCGCCAGGGATGAGCGGCTTATTTAGCCTATGCGAAGCACGAAGCATAAGAGAAGAGTGTAGCGAAGCGAGTGTAATACTTGTAGCGAATATAAGTAGTGTCAAAGCCTACACTGGCTTAGCTCTGCAGATGTTTTCAGGACGAAGACGGTGATACGATACCACTCGCCAGTGATGATAAGATTCACTCATAGCATAGGTGGAAGATCCATCCAATTTTCTTTATAGATTTATTTGTTCAAAGAAAAGACGCCTAAAAATCATTCAGGGCTCTTGGTATCCTTTACCACATTCACTTTCCATATTCCCTTTCTTTAGTTCAGACGCTATCATACCTCAGGGAAAATAAAATTTCTATCAACGATTCCCACCCAACTCTGGAATGACTCTCCCCTCTCTCCCTTAACATATCGAAGGCCTCTTATCCGTCAACCGGACCTTAATAGCTCAGACTTCCGAGCCTTGCTGGATGATGCAGAAGGGCCAACATCAGAGGATCAATTGAATAACCAACTCTCCCGCCCCGCTGCCGCTACTGCTCGAAAGCCAACAAATGCACTTGCTCATCCCAAGCATCACTTTCCACAAATAGTACCCAGCGTGTGTCCTAGCCGCCGAGGGCACTCCTCTTGAGGAGGCAGTTTTCGAATCCGATCTTTCTGTCTGCCCATAAGAGCGGGACGGTGAATTACCAGTAGGGGCAGGCCCAGAATTCCATGTACGCCTATTCCACGGCCCCCCCCGGGTGAGGATTAGCTCCTATGATTTGCCGATGGTAGTAGGATTTCCTATCACATTGATAGAAGGGAAGGTCATCTACTAATAGTTAAACGGAATAAGATTAGTTACGAGGACACCTGCTAACTATTAGTAAAAAAAGCAATAGTTGGGCCCTAGTCGATGTGCTCTTATTTGAAATCTATAGCTTTTTGGCCGGGTAAGAAAAGGAAGTAGTAGTCTATCAGGCAGTCTAATTCGTCTTCTCTAAGGTCAGGCAGTGAGGCATTAAGAAAGAGCAGCAGCGGCTTTGTCAAGCGAATAGAAAGAGCTGCTCGTCAAGCAAGGGATGGGTTTGTTTGCCTGTATAGGTAGAAGCACCGGTGTATTAGGTATCAAAAGAAAGGCATCTGGATAGGTATTTAATCAAATACTTCTTCCCTCATACCATACTTATCTACTTCGCTTTATTTAATATGTTTATTGACCCGTAAATCAATGTTCTACTCTCTCATGGAAAACCTTCTTTGTAGTAATATGAAAGCTTATCGCAAAGCATAGAAATTAATAGAGCTTATAATCAGGTCAGATATTCCACTTGCTCCTAGAAATAAGGTAAGGTTAGTTAGCACTTTCATGCCAACTTTCATCAGCAAGCACTTATATAAGGGGGGCGCGTTAACAGAGGAACTTGAATTCCCGCTGGAAAAGTGAAATAGATTCAGCACCAGGCGGGGAACAACTACTCCTTTTTTCTTTCCTCAATCCTCAAACAAAATAAAAGTATTCCGTTCTACTTCCAATTCCAGCTTTCGATACACAGAAGGAAAGCCATCCCAACCTAGAGATGAAGCCAACAAACCACTATCTATATTTTATGCCGACCAACCTCGCTAACCCGCGGGACACGAACTTACATGTTTCCAGGCAGGTAACGTATAGAAGACTGAAAGTTGAAGTTCCGGTGGGTCTCGTCAATCGATTACCTTCCTTATTGCGCCTGCCCCTAATTGGAGCTCTTCTTATCTATTTCTATACCGAGAATAGCTTTATTGACGGGCTGAACGAACCCCTCACTTGGCTAACTCAACAATCATATGTCTGAGAGTCTGGTCTAACTAAGCGGATTGGAGGCGGGCATTTTCATTTCAACGTAGCAGTAGGGAAAGTGATTTCGGGGGGTTAGTACACATGGGCAGTTGGGACAGTTACAGGTAGTTAAGTTCGGTCTTATTCTTATGGGCAAGTGGTCCTAGAATCTCTCTTTCCTTCTCTAAAGTATAGCTTTACGAAACTAGAATATGAGTAAATATAGAAATAGAATAATAAGAATATCATATAGCCGTGTATTAGTAAGGATAGGTTTTGGTGAGTAGTAGTTCTTGGCATTAGTAAGCTAGCTTCACTAGACTATCTATGACAGGAAATTCGGTAAATGCACAATATCTTTTCAATGAAGAAAGATTCATAGGAAATGAACAATAGAAAGAGTACTATTCTTCAGTTACTCTTTTTTCTTGTCTTAGAATAGACAATGTGTCAATGGATTAGCTGACTTTACTATGTTCCTGTCTTCAAGTATAAGTGAGTTGGTGTCAACGAATAGTTGCTTATTGCACTACTCAGTGAATGAGATATAGCATATATAATGGATTTTTCTTTTCCTTTTACTAACATTCTGCCTTTATTCTACTTCTTTCTCGTCTGTGTCAATGAGAAGTAAGAGTATTCTCGTACTACGAAGAATAGGCAAATCTTTGATTTGGAAGAGTTTTTTACTCATATCTTTTTTTCAGGGAAATATGCCTTTAAGAGGAAATGAGTGACTTTCTGCCGGAGAATAGTAGTCATCTGTACTCGTCTTTTGTCCTTCCATACTTACTAAGCAAACTAGGTCACACCTGGACAACTAGGGAACATAAGCGGGTGATCTAATGATTCAGTGGGGAAAGCTGTTCATAAGGACCGGTGAGATGGTACTCCCCTGTGGTATCCCAATAACCGTATTCCCATGGGCATTTCCTCAAAAATAGGCTGTTTTGAGAAAGGAATCTATTAGCTGCACAAGTCCAGAGTTGTGTGTACCCCTAGTGAAAGAGTGGAGGAGTTCAGACGCATATCGATACCAAAGTGAGAAGCCTCTTAATGATGGAGAACCTGCCTCTGCCAAATGCCCAATACAAGCAAGCAGGGGGAGCGGATTCCCAGAGAGAA
>JXWR01000009.1_pt1:12500-47500 | contig 93206 bp, 60 predicted proteins | sample 315541 | NCBI WGS metagenome assembly JXWR01 (sample SAMN03273951, study PRJNA271842) | soil metagenome | isolation source: rice field ambient CO2 | place: India: CRRI Experimental farm Cuttack,Odisha-753006 | collected 2013-12-17
GTCAGCTCTTTGATAGGGATACTATAACCTAGGTCCCTAAACTTGGAATGGATGGCGGAGCGTAGGTGGCAGGCAGTTATATGGATACGGTGCTTTACCCGTAGACGCTTCTCCAGCTCTCGCAAGAATTGTATGGGAGTCGTCCTCGGGGGGACTTCCCGAATGACCGTACCGAGGAATTCTACCGTACTCCGTGCAGCTATGGTTGTTGATTCTGCGGAGCCCACCCAAAGGTTCAGGCCGGATTGTAGGAAGTGGGTGATACGTTTTTGTATTTCTATGAGAAGAAATACGGCACCCACGATTCCCAGTAGTAAGTCGTCGGCATATCGCGCGTAACAAATCCTTATTAATAAGGAATGGCTTTTAAAGGGGGCCAGCTTACGGGCCAGGCCTCTCTCTGACCTGATAACTAGTATCGCCTCCCCGCCCAGCTCTATCAGCAGGCCCCTTCTTTTGCAATACTTAAGAAGGTCTCTCATGGCCAAATTCTTATTAAAGCCTTCTCTACCATTGAATTCGGCCCTCGGGGTCAACCCAGCGGCTTCTATGAGGAAGGCGGCGCAAAGGAGGCTCGAGGGCTTGTTAAGGAAGGCGGCTAGGGCCGCTGAAGGGGGGAAAACAAAAGGCGTTTTCTGGTCTCCCCTTCGCCTGGGGGTGCTTGTGGGGGGGGTGTGCCACGACGAAACAAGGGAATGAAAGGTTGCTTTGCGTTGGATGCTCTTTACCCTCCCCACTATGAGGGCTCTGTTGTCTTGGGGAGCGTTGAAGCCTGCTTCTTTTCCATACTTTTCTTGGTCATCAATACGACGACCTATTCTTAATAGAACCGATCTGATTTTCACTACAAGAGGAATTTCGTGCTTCTGCCGGATCCTCCCTATCTCCTGATCGAGCTTGTGTAGGTAGATATTGCCTAGTAGGGCCGATAGTAGTACACTGTTTGGGACGGAGTCAGGGCCCTTCTCACCTCCTACGAGTCGTCCGGCGGAAAACTGTTTCTGAGTGGGGTAAAAGAACTTGGAATCGTCGATCTCTTCCTTCAAGATTGAGATGAATCGATGTCGGTCGATGGTGTGAAAACACTTCCTGATGTCGAATTCCAAAAACCAGCGAGAGGTTCCCCACTCTTCTTTGATCCGTCTGAGGGCCGAGTGGCAGCCTCGACCCGAGCGGAAGTGCGATGTGTCTGGAAACTCGGGATCGTAAATGGATTCGGGTACCATTCTGATCGCCTCTTTCATGATCTTTTCTATGGGTGGAACTACTGTGAGCGGTCTAAACTTCGACCCTTCTTTCTTTCTTCATTTAAAAAAAGGGGAGCAAAGCCTGTTTTTTGCTCCCTCAATTGATAGATCAGGGCCCCTCCTGCCGGCCCGAACGAAAGGCTCTTTCAGGAAGTAGTCCCATCACTCTCGGGCCCGGCACCAACCAAGAGGAGGTGGGGCTCTCTCCAATCATTCCGAAGAGCCGAGATCTCGTAAAGGAAAAATTAGCTAGCTCAGCAGGTTTGGACACGGGTGAATCAGTTCAGTGAAGGAAGGGAGCCTAAACTTAAGGCTTTTCCAAGCCTTGCCGATAGGCGCCTCATGGCTCGCTCAGTTCGCTCGCGGAGTTCTTAGATCAGTAGATCTGGATAGAGTCTCGCTCATAAAGGAAGAGTAGCGCGCTAGCGCGGCTCGCTTCGCTTTTCGACGCGGAGCTCGCTGCTGTCGAAGCCTGCTTCAAAACTACAGGGCGTGCGTTAGCACTACGGCTTTTCAGCCTCCCTTTGCTGGTTCCGAACTATCACTGATCCCAGAACCTTCAAACCTTTTTCTTTTAATCTCAGGAAGGCTTTCTCGGGGAGAAAGCAGGTTGGGGAACTGCTAAACGACCTAAAAGAAAAAGGAGACTGACTCTGACCTTTCAAAGCCCTATCTCATCTGGTTGATAGTAGAAGGTACGTACGATGGTACCATGGACATAAACGAGGTCGAGCATATCTTTAATGATTTAAAACTAAAGCGTACCTAAAGCCTGCCCTGGATATGAAAAAGGGATTTGAGCCATAAGAAGATGAGGATCTATCACCAGATGAGGAAATGGAAACAACTAAGTATTAGTTAGGTTTAGGTTCCGGAAATGGAAATGGTAACAGCGGCCCAAAAATGGTAAGGTTTTCTTTTCAAAGAAAAAGGAATGGGATGGGGTATGAATCCTTAACTAAAAAAGTAAGCACCTCTCCTAACTAATTAGTTAGTATCGAGAGACTAGGCTTTTCATTAAAGTTGAAGGAGACAAACAAAGGTACTCTTGCCGATGGAAGAAATTCCATCGTCGTAAGGGAAGGCCTTGGTCAATCAACTCACCGCCATTGACCAGGGGAGGGGGGAACAATCTGATGAGCGAGATCATAACACGTGAACAACAAACCATACCGATAGGTTGATAGTTTTCTGTTGGTACGGCGTGTGGTCACAGGAACAATCGGCGGTCGTAGCATGAAAAAAAGAGTACCTTCATTTTACAGCATATAGAGGTGTACCAATCCCACCATGATCGCCAGAGCAAGATTCATTCTCGCTACCAGATCAAACATGAGACCAGCATCCTAAAAAATAAAAAGGAACGCAAAAGTTTTTAGAAATCCTTATCTTTCGGCTTTTTAAAGAAGATAGGCCATTACAAAAACAAGGTATAACAGTCGACTTTCCTATCAGGATTTTACAACCTGAATACCAAGGGACCACTATTAGAAGAGAGCATAATAAGTAAATGCCGACGCCATCTTTTACTTTTTGGCTGGTCGGCGGCGCCATAAACTCGATAACCAGCACCGTGGAGTCAATAAATTAAACTAAATAGAATCCTAAAACAATCTTATTCGAACCCACAGCAATGAAATTCACACAAGCGGCAATCATCCGAGCAGAGAATGGAGAAGGGAAATATACTTGAAATTGTTTTTTTCCGAATGAGAAAGCCTTTGGCCTTGCAAATCCGTTTTTGCCGGGCACAATAGACATATCTGCTCAGTCACAACATAAGGAACCCCCAATGTTCCGATAAGCCTACCCGGCCTGACAGCTTTAGTTGAATGATCTGATCCCGAAGCTAGCTTTATACTTAAATTGCTATGACTGGCCAACTAATGATCGGACTACCTATCTTGATGCTTTGAATCTGTATTCAGAGCTTTTTTCCAACTACCGGGACTACTAATTTCAAGTACAAAGCTCTCCTATGAATATGCTACTGCTCTTACTTTCTACCTGAATCCGAGCATTGAAGCAAGCTCTTTATCGCACCATAACCGAGTCTCTCCTTGCAGCTCTGACCAATCCACCCGTCATTGCAAATAACTGCTCCTTACTCTTTGACTGTATGTCCATTTTTGCTTGATGTCTGGCTCACCGGATCTGGTACATGAAAAAGCCATTCCTTTTCGCTTTCCTTCAACCACTCAGTATACTTTTTTACTGGAAGAGTCAAGCGAAAGCAATTAGTTTAGAAGGAAGAGGAAGACCTAGGGGGCTTACGTCCTCATTTCACTCTTTTTGCTCCTGCGAGACACGACTCAACTACTTTTTACAATTGACAGGGTAGCTCGGAGGTCAGATGAAGGGTCCTCCCCATAAAGATAGATTGTACTGGAAGGTTCAGATGAAGGAAGGGCTGAAACAAGGCAAAAACTTTAAAATGGGGTAAATAAATATGAGCAATCCGTGAGAATAGCAAACCCCTATCTCTTATAAAGAAGAAGATAGATAGGTCCACGAGTTGAGACAGAGAAGTTTTGACTAATCAAGTAGGAGTTTACCCACGAAAGTCAGAGGCTGCATCATCAAAGGGGTATAGAAATAATTCAGAAGCACTATGGCCTGAAGCGAAGGGCAGGAACGAACGGAATCAATGTGTTCCAATTTATCCGGAGTAAGGACAGCAGCTGAGAAGGGAAAAAAAATAGCGTAGACAAAAGGTAGGACCAGATCATGCGAAGAACTCTTCGCCCTATTGATTAGGAATCTCGATCAGAAACCACCAGGCCATGTCTCCCGATAAAAGATGATCCCCACAATGGATGTCAGGCCTTGGCTTCATAAAATCTGATTGGATCCGCACTAGAGGATAAGAATACAGATAGGCTGACTAAGAAGATCTTAAAATTGTCTTACCTGAAAAGATGAGTTATTCAAAGGAATACCTGAAGAATAGAATAAACACATGGCACAGCTGGGTGCTAGAATAGTAGTTGATAGAAGTTCTAGTCACTAAAAAAAAAATAACCACTGCTTAACTTAATTAGATCGTAGAAGATAAGCAAGCGGGTTCGGGCAGTTAGTCCTATTTTCAGGTAAGAAGTTCGGGTAGTAAGGGCTGGGTTTATATAGGGGCTATATTTTATATAAACATATGGTCTTGCTCATTTCCCATCAAGGAATGGGGATTGGGTTGGTGTTTGGAAGGGATTCAGTAAACTGACCTTGGCCAACAAGCAGAAAAAGGACTGACGTCTTGGGGCGCGCTAGCGCGCGTACTCTTCTTCTGCGAGACTCCATCCAAATCCACCACTTACTTGTTGGTTGGTGTTCCATTCTGTTATCTTAGACTATGCTGCCTTCTTCAATTCCATTCTTCGTCTCCCTAGTCGAAGTCTTCTTGCTGGCCCAACCCAACATACATTTTAGAGTGCCGTGCCAGGGCGATAGGCGCTCCGCAGTCACACATGATCGCCAGAGCCTTTCTTGGCTATGTAAATATAGGGCCGGAATAAGTGCAAGATCCTCAACAAAATGGATTAAGGTGGGCTTCGGATTTTTAATAATTTATTATTTTTTTCATCAAGTTCTTGTTTGATCTGCCGCTATTATCACAATATCCCTCCTTTTAGGGTTAAAGCTATCAATGGTGAATCGATCATTCGCTATCCTTTTTTTTTTTTTAGCGAATGGAAGAAAAGTAATGAAACCTGCGATGGCTACTGAATAACCTCCTTTGATTTTTTTAATACGAAACCCTTTGACCTTTTTCTTCGTTTGCCAAATCTTCTTCAGTTCTATCCAAGCTCGGTTTTGTCTGAATCTTTGTGGAAGAAGAAGCGGTTCGCCAGCCGCTACATCCAGGGATCCCACAAAATCATTAAACCTGGCGGCTGCTCGCTCTTTGATCAGTGATTCACCGGCCACTAGATCGATGAAGAATCTCTCTTCAATCCGCTTTTTGATCAGTGATTCACCAGCCACTACATTCTTGGATCCCACCTTATTCTCAAACCTGGTGGCTCGCTTGATTGGCAGTCCTGTAAGCTCATCTTGCATACAAATTTTGGGGGTACCAAGGCCTGCATCCACCAAGAACATTTCTTCCCTTAAGCGTAAGCGTAAAACTGAAGATTGTGAGGCGTTTCCACTACATAATAAGAAACTAGAATTAGATCTTGGAAATGATCGACTCCAATAGATGCTCATCATAAGCTTTTTTTTCCCCCTATTCCTATTGATCAGAAGTATCCAGCAGCGCCACGCCAGAGTGACTTCCGAAGCGCTACGGACGGGACGAAATCCGGCAGCCAGTTGCTGGCTCTGAATAACCAGCCCAGCAATAAGCTAAATTCTTCCATAACATAACGGGGCGGGGTTGCGCGCGAGCCGAGTGACGTAGGTGCACAAGAGTACTTCGCGCCACAACCATCTCTTTTTTATAGGTTCTACGGACCGATGCCTCCTGCTTCATCTGGTAAAAAAGAGTCATAGATATGCCTGTAATTAGAAGGAAGAACCGCCATAAAAATCTTCCTCGTGTATCGTCTGTAGCAGAACTATGAACGGGAGCTAGCAATCCGGACCGTATTGAAAAGGTTCCTGAGACACAGCATGGAAGAGTCAAAATATTCAGGAGCGAGGTCCAAGAATGAAGAAGGGGTAGAATTACTGAATGAATACGAGCTGTGGCTAATACCCGAGGCATAAAAGACGCATTTTCTACGGGATCCCGAAACCACCAGCCACCCCGACCTAATTCATGATGAGCCCACCAACTTCCTGGCGAGATGCCTACGGTTAAAAACAACCGACATGTCAAGATCCAAATTCGAATTGGTTCCTGGTCCTGGTCAGAGACCACTGTGTTCGCGCCGGCGGTCCAACAAAGAGGCGAAGTAGTGGTGTCTTTCTTTCCATTACGAACGACACGCTTCGCCTGCTCCCTCCCCGTGTCCATTAGCGCTCCTGTCCAGAGCGAAGAGAAGGCGAAAAAGCGCCGCCGAAGCAGCATGAGCAGGCTTCTATTGCTACGCAACAATAGAGCAGGCGCGCCGCCCACAAAATGTTTGAATGATCGGGTAAAGAGCGAGCTTCTTATATGGGATCCGACGCATCCAGCAGAGCGAAGCAGCGTTCCATTCTTTTCGGCGGCATCCTTCCGCATTGGCGGCGAGTGGAGTGCCACAATCCCATTCATCATTTTTGATCTACATAACCCAAAGCCCATAGCACTGGCGACGTCTCCGGCATAAATGCAAGGAGGATGTATAGCTGATATAGGATCTTGTGGAACAGGATTTGATTCTGCAAGCGGTTCGGTACGAACGAAGAAATTTCGAACAAAAGGATCGGAACTCGCTGATAGGAAAGAAGAGAAAAACAAAGCAATGCCAAGAGCTCCGTCAATCTGCTGTTCATCGATAGACGAAGCTCTCTCTTTTTCATCTCGTGCCAGATGTAACAAAAGATTAGTCCTTTTTCCTTCTCGCGAACCACGGGAGCGCCCAGCGCCCAGAAGAGCAAAGCTCATTTTCAAAACAGGGTCAAGCGGCGCATTAAAAAGGGCTGGCCCGTTAAAAGGACGCTTACTTTGCGAACGAAGTTCAGAATCAACAAAGGTTCTCCGAACGAAGGGGGTGTACAACTGGGGCGCAGCCCCACTTTTTTGTTGGAGAGATAGAATGGAGTTCTTCACGAAGTTCGAGACAAAGGAAAAAATAAAAGTTTCTCTATAGCCTCTTCGTTTTGAGACATTATGGCTTTGGGGTCGACCCCGGTAACAAAAAAGGAATCCATAAAAACTTGGGATCCAACACCATGATAAAATACTACCCTCATGATTAGACCATGCCCCTGAGATTTGATAAAAAAAAGATGCATTAGCGGTTAATACGTTGTAATTAGATAAGTTATTTGGAATATGACGGAACGAAAGACCAAGGAAAGGAAGAAGAATGCACCAAAATGCAGGTGCTGCACCAAACGCTGGTGGTTGTTTCTTGTTGTAAGTGAATGCAACGAAAAGACCCGGAAATAACAAATAATGAGAAAATTCATTTATAGACATTTCGTGCTCATTTCAAAATTTCTGCTTAGTTATTCCCATCATCCGGTAACCACAGGATGATCCCAATCTCCTTTTAGTAATAGATCTTTTTGATATGTCTCAGCGGCAAGGAAGAGAAAATGCATCGAGTCGTTTATCAAGAAAGTGGACGAGCATGGCGGTCCCTATATCTCAGAGGGGTGTACCACTGTTTTTTTTTCAAGTCAGCTTAAGAGGTTCAAAAGAGAAAGTCACTCTCCTTATTCTTGGCTAGTGGAATGGAAGCAAGACTCTTTCCTATCCACTTTGCCGAGGGGAGAGAACTAAAAGATAACTCAAGCTAGACAGAAAGGTGCAAAAGTCCACAGTTTCTTAAAGATCCTGTAAGCAAGTAGGTTCAGATTGTCATTTAGCTTCAATTTCTTCAGTCTCACAAGCGGGTCCGCATGCAACAAAAGAAATTGTATTTGCCTACTACTCCGACCTTGCCCTAAAAGGATAAGGAAATTGGATAAGAGCGAGAGCTAGACTGACTGTTGGTCTAATGCTAGTGGAGGATTCAGACTGAGGACCCCCCGCGGCGGCTACTCATAAGAAGGATTGAAAGAGGACTGATCACCCCTCAGATTTTTTATCTTTTAATAGAAAGAAAAAGCCTTCTCTCAGACTTCAAGGTCAATGAAAGCGGGATTCAAAATGATTGACAGGTACCAAAGCAAACATCCCTTTTCCCCTTGCCCCCATGAGGAATCCTTTGTCTACCTGGATCTTCAAAGAGCCTCATAGCCAAAAATTCTCAAGCAGAGAAGCCATTTCTTTCTCTCTTTGATACAAATTCCCATCTCATGAAATTTCTATTCAATTTTATTTAAAAAAATATAGGGCTGGCCTTTAAGATAGGATTCCATAATTGCAAATTATTTTTTACTCAAAAAGAAAGCAATATGACTGAAAAGTGGATTTTAGACCTGGCTGACTGACATGTTTACGTCTCATATTGGCTAATGTATTTGGAAGCCCTAGGAACGTCTGTCAAATCATATTAAAAAACTTTCCAGGGCCATGCTGAAAAAGAGAGAAATTGATTATGGTTGTCCGTCCTCTATGGAGAGAGATGCACTTAAACCAACCGCATAGTGTGTAAGGATGTCTCCGCGATGGTGATCTTTTGCTTTTGAAATGAGAATGGCTCGGAAGGCTATCATTTTATTTCCTTAATAAGAGGGCTCATTTGTACTTGATTTCTGATATCGGCGGGGTACAGCGGTTGCTTCCTGTAAGATTATAATAGTTATGGCCTCATGGTCAAGCCAGAAAGGAAAGACAGAGTCTATATCTTCCGTCCTCTCTATTACTCGCTCCAAGTATTACACTCGTTGGGCTCAAGGTAGCCTTACTAAACCTATAAAGAGCGGTAGGCTATTCTAAGAGGAATTTACTGTAAAATAGATATCTCTTTGCTCTTCAGCCAGTAAGTCTGAAAGCAAGTCAGTTGTAGGCCAGACCTGTCATCAGTAGTTCTACTTTTGTAGATTGAAGCTTTTATAAGGCAGGAATGAGAGCAGCAAAGGCAGAGATAAAGCTGCGATTGCTCTTGCTCGACTCTTCATGGCACGGTTGGCCGGGAATGAGAACAAAAGGAGTAAGAAGAAACTGGCTAAGATTCAATTGACCTATAAAGCAACCAGTTCAACTAAAGGAAGTAGCTTACGGGCTTAAGGCTGCTAGGGACTCTGGGGCCAGAAGAAGCTTTTCCCGCATTCCTGTTGATGCAGATCAGACGAGAAGGGCCATCTCTTTACTAGAATCCGATGTGATAGAAGGAGCAGCTCTAGCTTAAGCCTAAGTTGATCCTTACTTACTGTTCAAGATGTCTACAACACAATAAGGTAGGCGAAGCCACTAGTTTACTTGCTTGAAAAAGGCAACCTTAGCTGATTCACATTACCTCTTGTTATTTCAATCCTTCCATGTCCCCCATCAAAGCAGCTACAATGAGTAAGGAAGTTAGCAACACCACTTAACTCATGCTTCTGTTCGACTAGTTGTTCTCGTAACTCTTATTTCATAAATTCCCTCTTTATCTGATCCCTGAAATCAATTCCCTTCATTCCTGTCAATTCTTGACCATCTGATAGTTCGTAACAGCTGGGGAGAACAGTTCATTCATTGGTTAGCCTTCCATTCAGGTCGCTTAGTTAGGTATTTGAATCAGCTGGAACGATGTCTCGGAACTCTTCAAGGAGAGGTTTCAGCTCTGCGGGGACTTCGAGGTCTCCGTTTTGAGGGGCGGTCTCTTTTACCAATAAGGCAAAGACTACCTGAAACTATTCTAAGGCTTCGTGAAGTTAGGTCTTTTTAAGGAAAAGGCTATTCTCCGCAAGAACCGATTTGGATGTGTCTCCGATTTTCAACGGACCAAGGATCACCTTAACTCTGTCTTTCTCAAAAGAATAGGTATTCAAACCCATCATGGACTACCTTTCTTTCGTACTGCCAAGGTTACGATGGAGATGTCAATCTCTGGTTGAAATGGTAAACCACAGATGTCAATCTCTGCCTAACTCAAATAAAGTAGAAGGGGGAGCATTAGCCTGAGGTGGTCACCATGTGATTCTAACCCTTCACTGTACACCAGGATATCGTCGAAGAATACGAGTACAAACCTTCTCCGCAGTGGTTTGAATACCATGTTCATCAAATTGTTGAACGTGGCCGGTGCGTTGGTCAGACCAAATGGCATGACCTTGTATTCGAAATGGCCTTGGTGGGTCTGGAATGCAGTCTTATACACATCCTTCTCATCCATCCTGATCCGGTGGTATCCCGAGGTCCATTTTAGAGATAATGGTGGCACCACGCAATTGGTCAAGGAGATCATCTATCAGTGGAATGGGATACCGGTTCTTCGCAGTTTGTGTATTGAGAGCTCTATAGTAGACACAGAGCCTCCAGCTCCCGTCCTTCTTCTTGACCAAGAGGATAGGCGATGCATAGGGGCTAGTTGAGGAGCGAAGCCCTGCTGCAACAATTCATCCACTATCTTTTTGATTTCCCTTTTCTGGAAGTAGGAGTACCGAACCAGGTATTCACTGGTTTTGCTTCTGGCATAACAAGGGAAGCAGAGCTTTCCTTTCGCCTCTTTTGTGTTCTTGTCAATTGCACTTCTTGTGACACGCAATTCTGGCAGTTGTACTTCTAGCACTGCTGTCACCATATCATCTTTCTTCTTCATGCAAGTTGTCCCCAAATAGTACCCCCGGCGGCTACACAACTCTCTCAGCTCATTCAAAGTCTTCCATTCGCTCTCACTCTTCGGACTTTTTAGTGCCATAGGTTTTCCTAATGGGAGTGAGGTAGCCTTGCTCCACTCGATTCCACTGATCGAAAGATCGGGAGGGATTTCGCAATGTGAGAATGAAATATGCAAAATAGAGTTCGTTGGTAAATGAACGGCATGGGTGCCCCAGGTTTGCCACAATTGTAGCAACCTCCTTTCTTTTTCTTCTACGGTTATTTCTTAGTAATCTATTCAAACTTAGTTTGTTAAGTGCCCTCATGGACACGGGTTACCAATACATTGACAGGTACAAGCACATAAAAGTTTGCTACAAGAAACCAACGTTTTTGAACCCTCCACTTTCCTATTTGAAAAAAAGGAATTGCTCTATCCTTTATTTAATAGTCTCTATGATTTTCGATGAATGAGCCTGTGGTAATGCTTTTATCTCTATTCTATGGACCAGTCGACTGTATCGGTTCCGGTTCTTTGGTTGGCTTTTGGTTTAATGAAAATCTCTCCTTTCCTCCTTTATTAGAGGAAGTCTTCCCCTTTCCTTTGTCCTAAAGCAGAATTAGGACAGTAGGGATTGAGGGATGGTCTTGGGCAATAGGTTTACTTTGGATTGGGCAAATAGGGGTTGCTCTTAGGCAGCTAGAGACTAGACTGTTCCGGTCCCTTTGGGCTCTTAAAAAGAATATGCTGTTCTCTTTCCTCTTGCTATCGAATCAGCTATTGGTAATATCATAGGTAAGAATGAAGCCAATGCAATGCTGGTGGAGAAATGCTCTTTCCTATGAAGAAGGCCGCTAAGGTCAAAGATAATATACATGCCAAGGTTCGCTTCTATAGATGTTCCAGAGTTTTCCTACAAATAAAAGAATGGTGGAATCTGGTCAATCTCCATCTCTTTTATGGCGGATTCTTTTTTCGAGGACCTGGCGACAACTCTTTCTGGACGGTAGGGGAACCCCAGTGAAATCAGTAATCAACGCACTCCCACTCCTCTTGCTCCAATTCCCTCTCTTTCCTGCAAAAGCTCCAACTTATCCAGACTGGTCAACAATTCTTCCTTTGTTCTCCTAATCTCTCCATTCACATTTGCACTCCACCCCCTAAAACACTTTATCATCTGTTGTAAATGTACTCCAAAGGCTTCCCCAATTCTCCTTTTAACAACTGTGCATGCCACTAAAACTCCATCCTCTGAATAATCTTGTTGAAACCATGATCTTTCAAACTTGAAAACCCTTTGAACAGTTCAGTCTCACACTCCAGCAACAAAGGAACATGGTCTGAACCATATCTAGGAAGGGCAGTCACCACAGCATGGGTATACAACATTTAATCCCCAGTCTATTGTAAAAAGGAATCTGTCTAACTTAGCAGCTGACACAGCATTGTTCCAAGTGAATTTGCGCCCTTGCAAAGGTAGCTCCATCAGCTCTATATCCTCAATCAGCCCAAACAATTCCTTGCTAACCCTAGCCTGGAATTTCACACCTATTTTCTCACTTCTGGACCAAGTCCTCAATTTACAGATAATCATGTTTTCTTGGTATCTATAATTATAGAGCATCTAAAAATTGTGATAGATTGCAGTCTTGATAATGCTAACATAGTATTGGTAATCTAACAAGCCTTTCGTATTTTGATGCCAGTCACAACAGTTTGACAGGACCCATTTTTCCATAAATAGTCAACTTGAGAGGACTTTTCAATCTCGAACTCAAACTGATGCCTAGCTATTATTTAGAGATGCTCTTACAGAATCCCATGCTACGGAATGAATCTAGTTACCATCCGATTTAGCTCTTAAAGTATGGACATGGCTTAAGGAAGCTAATTACTCGGGTTCAAGTAGTTCGGCGTTGCCGGCAAGAGAGATGGAGTAACAAAGCCCTAACGTTAGATCCATTATCTCACAGAGTGAACGACATTCAGACAATTCATCCCTTCCAGCGCGGGTGCCAGACATCGCCAAAATGAGTAAGTCTAAGTCGCCGAAGAGAGTATTTTTTGTTTCTCTCGCAAGCTCTGATAGTGAGACAACAAAGGAAAGAATCTTCAGGCTATTCGCTTCCCTCTTTCAGTGTAGCCGGGTAGCTGTATCGGCAATGGGCGGTTTTGTTTTTGGAAAGAGCTCGAAGCACAAGAGTGATAATTTCAAAGCGGTTGCTAGAAAAATGGGATAACCAAATTGGACCCGAACTTACTTAGAATTGACGCTTCGTAGACTTCCTTCTTCCTTCCAATAGCGGGTCTCAGCCAGAACCTGATTGTGCCCCTCAATCTTCTGTTTTCATATAGCTTCACCGAACTTCCATACACCGATTGATTGTACGCTTGCTGTTCTCAACTGGGCCTCTGAATCTCCTCTGGTTTCACCTTTGCGAGTCGAAGTAATTTCCGGAAAGACACAGAGGAGCTCTCATGCGTGGACCAGCAGTAGCCCTGTCCTCTCCTCTTTGTTGGAAGATGAGTACACATCGGGTAATCCGCCCACGAGAGCCCAATCACAAGAGGCTCATACAGAAAGCAATCAGCCCATAGCCCAATATCGAGACCACAGCCTATTATTCAAACCACAAAGGATCCGTCTTTCATCGTCCAATCTTCTCGATCGAACATATTGACATCAATACTCCTTTCCATGGCCATTCACGGCCCGCGAAGATCAACCACTCGTGCCCGAGATCACTATCCAATCAAAAACCAGACTTCCAAGATCCATCTCACTCAGACCCTTTTGAATGTAGCGGATAACAACGGAGCGGGGCTATCGAATTGATATGTATTCGAATCTTAGGAGCTGGTAATCACTGATATGCTCATATTGGTGACGTTATTGTTGCTGTAATCAAAGAAGCAGTGCCCAAAATGCCTCTAGAAAGATCAGACAGAAGTAAGACGAGCTGTAATTGTACGTACATGTAAAGAACTCAAACGTGACAACGGTATGATAATACGATATGATGACGGTTGTCATTAATCAAGAAGGAAATCCAAAAGGAACTCGAGTTTTTGGGGAATTGAGACTTATGAATTTCACAAAAAGAGTCTCATGAGCTCCTGAGGTATTATAAATACTAGTAGTAGAGACTATGATATAGTAGGGTATCAGAATATAGATCAATTAGTAGATTATGTCTGACGCATATACATGAAAATAAAATAATAATTATATAATAATAAGAATAAGAATTATAATCTTAATAAAAGGAAGGGTTCGAATAGCATCTACTAATATTATATTACCGAAAACTTTGTGAAAATACTTCTACGAGAAGGTTTTATTGAAAACGTTCGAAAACCATAGGGAAAGTAACAAATCTTTCTTGGCACGTGCCCCTGCTCCTGGTCTTCGAACTAGTCATTAATGGTCGGCAACATAGGTACCCTTTTTCGGTATGCGTTGCGAACACTTTCATTTTTAGCGTCTCATCTTCTCTGGAGAAGCTCAAATCGAACGGATAGAGCAGATGGTCCAACTACAGAACTTCTTCTTTTTCATTACTTCCATGGTCGTGCCCCGTGGCACGGCAGCACCCGTACTATTGAAATGGTTCGTCAGTAGAGATGTTCCCACTGGTGCCTCTTCTTCCAATGGTACTATAATTCCTATTCCTATCTCTTTATTCCCTTTTTTGGTCTATCTACATTCAAGGAAATTCATACGCTCCATGGACAGAGCAAAAAGTGGAGTGTTGGTCAAAGCAAGCCGCCCTATTCTATTACCAGACAAAATAGGGAGAAGCTCATCCGCTAGAAATGCTTTATTTCGTTTCGTTCCCGTTCTTCATTTCCTTATTATCGAATCCATGGGGGACTTGTCATATTTAGAATCTTTCTGCGGTCTGCTCTGTTTACAATTCTTTCGTACTCTCTTCTCTTTACCACGCGATAGGTCAGCGAAGCGTGAGCGGGCGCTCCGAAGTAAAGGCCAAACACTTCGGCCTAAGGGGAATGAGCAACAAAATGACAAGATGAGGTGCCCCGGGCACCCCCATATAGAAAGAAGGGTCGAAGGTTTTGGGCCTGTAGCTTTCCCCGCTCCCCCCTCGTCGAGTGGTGCTTGTTTGGGGCCACCTGAAATCGGGCTTGAAGCTCTCGCCTTACCAACGAGCCGACTGCTGATGGCTGTTGGTCACGACTACTACAAAAAAGTGAAGATGAATCTTTCTATTTCACATGGAGGAGTGTGCATCTTTATGTTGGGTGTTCTTCTGTCGTGCGACCCGATGGCTTATGTGCGACCTGTGGCCCACGCCTCCTATTCTATTTGTTTAGGGCGGGCGGCGTGAACTCTGATTCGATCCGGGTATTCAATCCCGCCGCTGAGATGCTCAGTTGACTCCTTAACCTTGATAGGAAGATGGCTTATTCCAAAATTCGTGCATAAGGGTAAGGAACTTTGGATGAATTAATGCGAATGGGTGTAAGCCTCGCTGCTCGGAAACACCCAGTGCTGACCACACTGAGAGACACGAAAGCGCAGGTAATGCCAGTTGGCGAAGTGGCGTTAAGCATCCCTAGCGGTACGCAAAGAGAGGTCGTGATGATATCATCTACGTCCGTACCGCTCCTCGTGGAGTAGATCCCGCATCCAACCAACCCTTTTTTGACCAGGGAACGGGAGAATTCCCACTACCGCTGGCAGGCCAGCCGGGCCGTGAGCGCGGTGGGAACGGGCTTCCCAAAAAGCGAGCCCCGGCCCGGGTCAGCATAGAATGGGGGGGACGGCCCTAATGTTGTGTTGGCCGGGTTGCGGGCGGATAAAAGCGGACGTGGGGACTCGGGTCGGGGCACAGCGTAACTAAGATAAGAGAGCCATTCCATTTAGGGCGAGACAGAATGGGCGGGCACAAGCGGTCTGGTGTCCGAGCCGATTGGTCAGACGACGACTACCGCACATATTATATTAGCCGCCTATCCCGGAATGGACTGGGATGGAATAGAAAGAACGCGAAGCAACAAGCAAGGGATGAGCGCTTTGTTGCTAAAGCGCATACGTTTTCTTGCTGGGTCGGTTTGTTTTTTGGGGCAATAAGCTTGCTTCTTCACAAGCTTATCCCCGCCCCTTTCCTGTCCGTCCCGACCGGCAGCAGTTGGGTTTCCCCATCTCTCCTCAGCTTCCCCGGTCTTCGGCCCGAGCTGTATGAGGCAGAAACTCGTCCCACGTACGGTTCGGAGGCCGAGCCCCACCCCTGCAATAATGGTGCGGCTTAGGTCAACTAATACGAATAAGATACAGTTCACTCAACGATTGCCTTTGGGTTCCGAACTCCATATGGGGAAGGAACGTTGTTGTTTGCGAGGTCTCGATCATTTACATGGACCCACTTCTCATTCCATTTGTGGGAATTTGATGATTTATAAACCGTCCCCAACGAGCGAAAGGTTCATGTTTGAACATGATGAATCACTTCGTGCCGACCTGTTGCCCATAAACTTTCCTGCCTCATATGAGAATGGAAAACTGGAAGATTTTCTGCATCGGTGGATGAAGAATCACGAACATAAGAATTTCAGGTTTAGCATGTTCCCAGAAAGAAGATACTTTTTTTCCATTCGAGAAACGAGGAGCACGACTGAAGTGGCTATACATACAAATCCATTTACGGATCTATATGCTTCGATTGGAACTGGAAGTTCCAGAACTGGCGGCTGGTATACCACCATAATGAAATTGCCTTTTCTTTTTAGTATTCGGATAGGATTTCTGTTGGCTTCATCGGGGGGCTCGCGTAGTTTGTTACGTCAACTCCAAAAGGATAAGTTGCATTGGAATCGAGAAAGTTTCGTTCATAATTGCATAAAAGGAGTAAAAATAGTGGCTGCGGCGCGTCGAGGGTCAACCTTGATATCGAATAACCTTTCGAGCCTTCCCCAATGGATCTCTATCCTCCTTTGAAACCAATAGAAGTTCACTGACCATCCCTGTTAAACATAACCCAAGGTAGGATCGAGAGGAGAAGAATAGGACTCTTGCTAGTATCATAACCGGGAGAATGAAACCATTAGATTAGTGGAAAGAAGTTCGAATGGGAAGGACATGACCCCGGACGGACTGGACCAAGCAACACAGTACTGAAATCCTAAGTTGCAAACCTCTCAGCAATATATATCTCGGGTCCCAGTTAGGGAATCCCCAAAGACCATGTCGTCTGCGTACCTTTCGTAGCAGGTGTTAAACAAAAGCTATATCTTTTCTTCTTTGCTTGTAACAAACAGAGCTATCTAAAGCTTTAAAGTAAGCAACTGAGCTATCTATTCCAACGTATTGGTCCAACTCTTAGCTGGGTGTGCTACAGACTGGTATTGTTCAAGATGATTCATTTCCATTCACTCCTCATAACCCCTACAAACACATGGCTTGCCTTCACAGGGCTCCCCCAGCCTTAGCATCATGGGTACACTCTTGTCTCATCAAAGCAACTCTTCTTAAGAAGACCCGTTCCACCCCACAACGAAGTTCCTCCATAGTGGACCCATCAGCACTGCTCCATCGCAAGGATTTTTTCGTAACTCGATGAGTCTTCTCACTCATCTACAAGGAAGTAGTTTAAAGTGGGTGTTGTACCCGCGCTGTAGTTAAGAGCCCTCAACTACACTAGATGCCAGCAGCCGTAGCATCACAACGAGTATCACCATCTTCAGCTACCCACTCTTATTGCATCACCCACACCTAATTACAACAGTTGAATGCTGTATTTGCATTTTGATATTGTACATAGCTATTTACTTCTATTATAAATGTACCCTTGACACCTCTGTCTCAAGAGGAGAAGCATGGACTGTTGCTAGCGCTCATAAATATCCTTATGACCCCTGAAGATGGAGTTGTTTAGTGAAAAAAGTAAGGGCACTAGGGTTCCTATTAGGGTTGTTATTCTGTTGGATATACGCCAATAGCAAAACAGAAACCTATAATGATACCCAAACTAACACCAACACGCCATTTTCATTTTATATCAATATTTTCCCTTCCTTGCTTATGGTTTGCTGTTCTCGGGAATGGTATCTCCTCGTAGGATTCCATATCTTTTAACATGCTGCGGGCAAAGCCTTATTGAAAACCGTGTATTATCAAAACATAATGACATTCATTTAGAAGGTTCAAAAGTATGGGAAAGGTTAAAAGAACTTCGATCACCTCCAATAAGACATCCGTTAGTTGATACATTATACAATGATAAAGAGTTTACCCCTTATGAGTTTTTATCACGAAAAGAGGTGTGGCAAGAGGAAAGTCTAGGGGTACTCGAGAAAGCACCAAGAACCTATCTAGATATGGTTGTTACAACACCAGGTCGAAACCTACGAATTCTATTCAAAATCATAGATGGATTTAAGTGCGATATATTCTGGCAATTCCTACGTATTCACCGCTGGATAAAATCTAATAGAACATCTATATCACGTTTAGAGAGTCATTGCTATAAAGAGCTTTTAGAGTACTACGATCTGGATAATCCTCCTAAATTTAGATCTATGCTGCTCCATGCGGGGGAAGTCGATGAAGATACTTATAGGTAGTAGAACCCTACCCTCTATATGTAAATCTAGCTGGTACCATAAAAACATAGTGAAAAGTTTCAATGATGAAGTAGAAAATATGGCTATTAATGATCGTAATACGTATTTTGAATCTTTCAAAGATTGTCTTAATGTTCATAATGTGAAGATAACGGATATACTAAGTGGTAAAATTGTTAATGACCACCTACTAAGTGATGAATTGCGGGATAAACTCCAGTTTGCACTAATTATCAGTTGGCTGTTAATATCTGATGCGCTCCATCCTGAAGAAAAAATCTTCTTCCCGCAATTGAGATCCCTGTTAAGGATGAATATCTCGCTCGTGCTTTTTTTGCGAGGAAATCGCTCTACTTTTTCCAGCGATGAGTGATTGAGTAAGGTCTAATTCAATCTGTGTTATGACCTACCTTTTTTGATTGAAGTAAACGAGAGCTTTACTTCTTCTTTTCAAACCCTAAGGTTTGAGCTCGTCCTCGGCCTTTTCTCTCTTTTCAAATTCCATAGATATAGATGTCTCGACTGCCGAATCCTTATCCTTAGAACAACTCGATTCTGTTGATTCACTGTCTATTTGTCCTTCAACCGGATTAATGGTCAACGACTTTGACAGCCTTTCCTTCACACAAGGTTTTTAATCCATCTCCCCCGCTTAGGACAGTAAGGGGAAGTAGCGATATTCCGATTCCTTCGTGGGGAATCAACGAAGGCAGCCGCTCCCGCAGCTTTAGTACTTAAGTTAGCCCCAGCCCTTATCCCGCGATGAGAAGGTAGATGCGGTAAGCCAACTCCTATCCTTCTTGCGGAAAGGGCATTCAATGCCATCTTCATTCCCTTCCTTACTTCGAGGAGCAGGTCGAATAGTCAAAGAAGGGGATGGCTAATTCCAGGAATAGAGTAGCATTCTCAAGCTGAGATAAAGAGCTTTTGCCTCAACTTCACTCTCCTTTCGTTTGTCCTTACCAGTGGATGTCTTATTTAAATACTTTGTCGACCTACTTATCAAAGCGCACGTAAAGGTAGGTATGTTCTCCTACGTGTTGAAAGAAGTGCTTCAATCAATAGGTCCTTCCTCTCAAAACCATACGCATAAGAGTGGAAATCCCCGCTATATATATGTTAGATCAAAGAAATATTTTTTCGTCCGTAATTAGTGTTACCGTTGTAGGATTAGTAGCCTTTTTCGCGTGAGCCAATCTCGCTAGCCGCAAGAGAGAGGCCTATGTTCAAGGAATGAATCTTTTTTTGATAGGAAGGCTGGTGGCATACGAAGAGAGGGCGACAGAACATCTGCATTCCCTTTCTTTGATTGAGAGAAGGATAAAGCAGAAAAAAAGACTTTACTGAAATTCCATTCCAAAAATAGGATACTTACTCCTTTCGCCGCCCACTTTCAAATAAGTAAAAAGGAAGAAGCGACTGGAGTGAAACTATAGGTAGGCAGAGGTTAGAGTCAAAGGAGGAGCCACCATAGTCAAAGCCCCACAGACAGGTAAAGTTGAATGCAGTTGCCGAAAGCAGGCAGAGTGAATTCAAGGGTCTGCCCTTTAGACGAATGCACCTACAGTTTTGATGGACCTCAGTCACCCGTATAGTACCACCCACCAACAAAATTCTGAAATAGGCCTTACCCACCGCCCTATTTCCTTTCCAACTCTCAAAGCTAAACTCTTGAGATAGCACAGCAAAGAAAGTATTAGCTTCACTCGTTCTTACTTATGAAAAGTATTAGCTTCACCCGCTATTATGAAAAGTCTTAATCATCCTGGTGCTATATGAAAAAGGCCGTGCGTGCTAGAAAAGCCAGAGAATTCAGCACCGTACTGCCAGGGAGTCCCATTGAAACGCGGGACAGAAACTCATATATAGTGTAGTTTCTATGATTTGGGGTTCGAATCTACCATTGGAGAGAAAATAAGGGGTTATGTGGATGGGGTCTCGCTTGGACGCAGGGGAGATCCATAGATCTGGATAGAGTCTTTCTCGCTCAGTAAAGAAGAGTACGCGCGCTACGGCTTACGCAGTGGATCTTCGGGCAACCAACCCGGCACATCCAATTCCGATCAACAACTTGGAGGTATGGCTGAGTGGCTTAAGGCATTGGTTTGCTAAATCGACATACAAGAAGATTGTATCATGGGTTCGAATCCCATTTCCTCCGGCACGGAAGTAGAACGGGCGGGCGAAATTACGTGAGAGAAAGAACCTCAGATTGATGGAGTCCGCCGTCGGACAGAATAGCACTACTTAGTGACTAGGAGCGGAGCGCCCCTTTCTTGTTCTTGGTGGCGTCTATAGCGAAGAAGACCTTCCCGAACGAGGGCCGTCCAGTCCCTGGCCGGCTCTCGGTTCTTGAGCAAACTCCTCCACTGGGATGCTCATAGATGAAGAAAAGAGACTTTAGGCAAGTGGTTCTGGTAGCTCAGCTGGTTAGAGCAAAGGACTGCAAATCCTTTTTTGCTTGTTTCAGTGGGAAGAGCAAGGGGCATTGCCCTTGAAATCCTTCAGTGGTTCGATTCCACCTCAGAACGAAAGAAAATGCAAGTGAAAGAGAATTGTAGGACAAGAGCTGATGGATGATAGAACAAAAGAGATGGATAGAGGCGAGAGAGATTGAGTGGAGGGTTCGAATCGCAAGATTCCTATTGGTGCGGAAATGGGTAGAGGTAAAGCGAAGCACAGAGACCAGACCACCGGATCCCCCCTTTTCAATTGACATAGTTTGACCAGTGAACTCCCTGCTGCGTGCAATAGTTGTTCCGAGGACAATCAATGGGTATATAAAAGACCAACGAAACGACGAGTGAGAAGGATAAGGGGGAGTAGTAGGAGGAGCTTTCATTGAAGTAGAGGTTTCATCGAGTGATGACGAGAGATAGAATGAGACAAAGCATAAAGGGGAGAGCGCTTTGCCGAGCATTTAGTAGTCGTTCGGCTGGGGGGGTTATCTTTAAAGTAGTGCTTAAATCACTACAGGAGCGAAAAAAAAGGATAAGTAGCGAAATTTCGTCGACTATTTATTTTTATATGTTATGTATTCCATATTTGATCTTCTTTTTGAAGATTTCCATTTTAGTTTTTCTAGTCTTTTATCGGATAGTCCTCCCCATAGTACAGATGTTTTCCCTTCTAACTTGTTGCTCCTTTCTTATCACTCTTCCCCCAGAAGTTCAAGACCCACAGGCTCTAGCTCATTTAGAAGGGCTAAACTTCTATCTGAGCCTTTACGAGCAGGATCCGGAGTGGGTTGCGTTCATTCAGCAGGAGCTGAATCACAACACCCCTCTGGAGGACATACCTGGGCGGCTGAGGCTCTTCCTAATGGAAGAAAGGACATCCAATGTTAGGATGGATCTAATTCAAGAATTTCTAGCTCTATACGCGAGGAACGGAGCCGTACTTCCGGTAGAACCCTACCTTTTGGAGGGGGCGCTTCGTTCCTATCTTGACTCTATCCGAGCAACGGATGATTTCTCTATTCTCCAGGCAGCTTATCAGGATCTGCGGGATCATGAGGAAGGATCATTTTTCTTCCGTGATGTGGTTTCCCACAACCGTGATTTCCTGGAAGCGCAAAGCGCGAAAAGAACGTGGATTGAGGTGGAACGGAATTCGCTATATTCAAAGATAGAACGAGCCCAAGCAAGGCTCGAAAGAACCGAATTCCAACACACTCTACTGATCTTCCAATTAGAAGATCGAAAGAGGGGGGGGGAATAATATGCCGTATACCACTTTTTTTTTCAAAAGCAAGCATATGTGACCTAACAGGACTTTTGAATTAACTCTGCGATTTTGAAGACGGAGGAAATGAAAGCTGAAGAAGTTATCGAAACTTGGTTTAGTATCAAGGTTCTTCTCTTCCAGCCCCGAGCCCCTCTCTGATAAGGCTTGAAAGTTTTCAAAACGAAAATCAAATGACAAATCTGGTCCGATGGCTCTTCTCCACTAACCACAAGGATATCGGTACTCTATATTTCATCTTCGGTGCCATTGCAGGAGTGATGGGCACATGCTTCTCCGTACTGATTCGTATGGAATTAGCCCGACCCGGCGATCAAATTCTTGGTGGGAATCATCAACTTTATAATGTTTTAATAACGGCTCACGCTTTTTTAATGATCTTTTTTATGGTTATGCCGGCGATGATAGGTGGATTTGGTAATTGGTTTGTTCCGATTCTGATAGGTGCACCTGACATGGCATTTCCACGATTAAATAATATATCATTCTGGTTGTTGCCACCAAGTCTCTTGCTCCTATTAAGCTCAGCCTTAGTAGAAGTGGGCAGCGGCACTGGGTGGACGGTCTATCCGCCCTTAAGTGGTATTACCAGCCATTCTGGAGGAGCAGTTGATTTAGCAATTTTTAGTCTTCATCTATCAGGTGTTTCATCAATTTTAGGTTCTATCAATTTTATAACAACTATCTTCAACATGCGTGGACCTGGAATGACTATGCATAGATTACCACTTTTTGTGTGGTCCGTTCTAGTGACAGCATTCCTACTTTTATTATCACTTCCGGTACTGGCAGGGGCAATTACAATGTTATTAACCGATCGAAACTTTAATACAACCTTTTTTGATCCTGCAGGAGGGGGAGACCCAATATTATACCAGCATCTCTTTTGGTTCTTCGGTCATCCAGAGGTGTATATTCTCATTCTGCCTGGATTCGGTATTATTAGTCATATCGTATCGACCTTTTCAAGAAAACCGGTCTTCGGGTATCTAGGCATGGTTTATGCCATGATAAGTATAGGTGTTCTTGGATTTCTAGTTTGGGCTCATCATATGTTTACTGTGGGCTTAGACGTTGATACGCGTGCCTACTTCACCGCAGCTACCATGATCATAGCTGTGCCCACTGGAATAAAAATCTTTAGTTGGATTGCTACCATGTGGGGAGGTTCGATACAATACAAAACACCCATGTTATTTGCTGTAGGGTTCATCTTTTTGTTCACCATAGGAGGGCTCACTGGAATTGTTCTAGCAAACTCTGGGCTAGACATTGCTCTACATGATACTTATTATGTGGTTGCACATTTCCATTATGTACTTTCTATGGGAGCCGTTTTTGCTTTATTTGCTGGATTTTACTATTGGGTGGGTAAAATCTTTGGTCGGACATATCCTGAAACTTTAGGCCAAATCCATTTTTGGATTACTTTTTTCGGGGTTAATCTGACCTTCTTTCCCATGCATTTCTTAGGGCTTTCGGGCATGCCACGTCGCATTCCAGATTATCCAGATGCTTACGCCGGATGGAATGCTCTGAGCAGTTTCGGTTCTTATATATCCGTAGTTGGGATTCGTCGTTTCTTCGTAGTTGTCGCAATCACTTCAAGCAGTGGAAAGAACAAAAGATGTGCGGAAAGTCCTTGGGCTGTTGAACAGAATCCAACCACACTAGAATGGTTGGTACAAAGCCCTCCAGCCTTTCATACTTTTGGAGAACTTCCAGCTATCAAAGAGACAAAAAGCTAGGCGCACCTCTCCTAACTATTGCCCATAAAAAATAATATATTTAATATTATTATATATTATATATATTTGCCCTTATAAAATAATATATTTAATATATATTAATTCAATTTTCTATTGTGTGAAGTAAAAGAAGAAAAGGTCTAGGCTCCGTCATGACGGAATCTAAGATAAGAACCTAACAGAACGTAAAAAATGAAAAAAGATTCTAGACTGTTAATGTCTTGGCTCTGGAAGGAGATCGCGTGCAAGTAAACTAACGTCGTTCGTTCGGCGACCCCGCCTCACTTCACTTAACAGAAAGGGGGCCCTATTGAGAATTACGAGCATCGCATAACAGAAAATCTATTTACAAGCTACTGATTCTCCGACTACCAATTCTCAGGTCTGTGCTTCGGTTGGAGTCTTGGTCCGCGGGTGGAGGTTCGCGAGGGGGATATTCTGAACCAGCCGCTATGGCATATTGCCAGCCGATACAACTTAAAAGCGAGACCAAACACTCTATACTATTACTCTAAACATCGAATGCAATGAGAAATTCTTCGACAGACGGACTTAGCTGATTGATGTCATAAGCAATCTTCCTCGTATAGCGAAATCGAGAGTTCACGCTCAGCGTGAAGGAAAGCACTTCTACTTTCTCAGAGCTCCCCGTACAGTGGCACATCACCAGCCTTGCCTTAGTTCTCTTCTCGTTCAATGCTGTCTTTTCAGCGCTGATGGAAGCATGCCAAGGTGAAGTTGACGATCTCTTTAGCCTTTCTCCTTCTCTTCATCTTGCCCTATGAGCTCATGCAGTGAGTGCCGCAGGATGATTTAGTTCTGAGCGAGGGCTTGACCCGTTGAGGAGGGCATATTCTTCTGCATCTCTCTTGTCGGATCGCCTCCCCGTGTCCACGTCGTCGAAGAGATAGTCTTTGGACCCCAATTTCCCGTCGTAGGGAGCACTCTTCTGAGCCCCTAGATTCGCCGAAGGATGAGATCTTGCCTATGCAGTAGGATGAACAGGAAAGTTCTCCTCCATTGAGACCCGTGGAAGACTACTACTTTTTCTTATTGAAAAAAAGAGCTTTGTTATCTTACTTGCTGGCTAGTAAACGCTACCCCTACCCTTGAAAACTTGTTTACTTTTGAGGGCCGGAGTTTACTTAAATTCAAGAGGGACTTAAAGGATTTCTAACTTAACTGTCCTGCTTACTCATTGGATGAATTGACAGAGTCTCTTGCCCTTTACCTTGGATATACACAAGATTGCTCATTCGCTGTAACCACTAGTTCTAGAACTGAATAGGAAAAGCTATATGGCACTCAAACAGAATGGATAGCAACTGAAACTCCAAGAGGTAGTATACTAATATACTTTTTTCCCTAAAAACCGGCTTTCCTAAGATGCCTATTGGTCTAAGCTTTATATCTATCCTATCGCTCTCTTGCTTAAATTAACTTCCTTCCTTAACTCAGATCTAAATGGCTTCCTTTGGATCGACATTAACTTAGGCGTAGGTCAAAGCACGGGCATGGAAAAGGGATTATATGGCGTGCTGGGCTGGATGAAAGAAGCAACTACGCCTACAATGAGAATAGCGGGACTCCCACTAGCTGACAGAGAACTCCCAGCCAAAATGAAACTGGACTTCCAGCAATAGCAGCAATGTCACTAGAACCTTTCCTACTGGAGAATAACTAGAAGTTTCTGGGGCCCTTAAGGTGGAAAAAAATGATTAAAAATCAACCATGCTTACTAAACAACTCAATCATGCACTCGTAATGCTCCATTCGAGGCGTAATACCTGAATCTTCACTCATCGAGAACAAGTATCTTTGACCCAGATTAACATATCCTTCACAAATACAAGCTAGCAAGGGATAACTGACAAGATAAGTTTATGCGTGCCACCTATCATTTGATACTGCCTGATCAAGTCTTTGGATCAAGTATGTTTAAAAAAAGGAGTATGCACAGGAAATCAAGCAAGAAAATAAATAGTTGATTGAAGCCATATCTTCTGTGTGCGTTGTAGTATGGGTGACTCTTAGGAAAACAAACAAGCGAGCGAAGCCCTCATACCCACTCTTCTCTCCCCTCCCCATACCCATCAACTACTAGGTTGTGGAGAGGGCCTCGGTGTCTCTATTTGCTATGAGAAACCTACAAAACCATCTTAAGAAATTTAGTATTCCCCTACCCCTTCCTTCCTCAATTCAAAGTAAATGAGCTTGGCTTGATTATCTTCATCCAATTTAGCCATTAGAAGACTATCAAGTTCTAAGCGAGCCAAATCTGAATTAGGTATGGTATTCACTCTCTCATTTAAGAATTTAGAAAAATATGGACTTCGATTCCTATCCCGTTAGCATCTCCGATCCGAGAGTTGGGATGACTCCGTTAGTTTCGGTCGGGAGCCGGACGGTAATGGACCTACAACCCTTGCTTGTGGACTAGCTGCAGAGCTAACCTTTGTTCTATTGGTTTGGTGGTTGCTACCAAGACAATTTCTTTATGCCCATCAAAGAACCTCGAGATGCTAATCCACGAAAAACGATACGAGAAATGCGAAAGAACTCAACTACGGAACGAGGGCGACCCGTGAAAATACCTCGATTTCTGACTCGTGCCATTGAACTCTTTCTTGGCAACTTGGACAACTTATAACGATCCCGCGGAAGATCGGGTTAAAAAATTCTAAAGCTTTCGTCTCAATTCATATTTAGCCGCGAGCAATCTACGTTTGTGATCTCGTATATTTCGCTTCTCCGACATCTTACTTAGTTTCCCCCTCATCTTTTAGCAAAAAGCCGCTCCACAGTAGTAAAGTCTCATCTTTTGTATTGGCCGAAGTGACAATAGTCACATTGAACCCTCGAATATGCTCGAAGATCTCGAAATGATCTTCCAGTTCCGGGGAGAATTCGCAAAACTCCGTTTCCATAAAGAATTTGATGGAGTTTTCCCATATTTCGACCGGAGAATCTAACATAGACATTACTGTCAAGATTCTGACCAAAAAATGGTACATTCCATGCCCTCGGAGAACGCTTTGTCGTGCAAAGTCACTGACATATCCAGTGTCTTTTTCGGACCCCAAGAATGGATTGGATCGAAACGACTTTCCTGCTTTAAAATAAGGGCCCCTTTGTGTCTGTATGAATCTCTGACCGCACAAAATCTCCATAGCCAATTTTCCAAATTGGATTTTAAAATCAGAGGCAGCTTTTGGTACTAATCTGATTTCAAACAATCCAGGAACTTCCATAACATTGGCGTGATTCAGTTTGAGCAACAGATCCTGACGTAATACATCTTCGTAATGAAAATGGAGTGGAAACATCATGGCTTTTCCGCTTTTTTTTGAGAATGAGCACTGTGAACTATCCGCTTCAAAAAGGATAGTTGATCGAACCGAAACCAACGTCAACTACGAGTTATTAAGCGCCGAATCCAAATAAGTGTACTTCCTTTACGCTTGATGCAGGATTTACCTATTAATATGAAGTTCACTCTTCTGCTGACTTGAGCCCAGAAGGGAAGCGACTGATTTCCAATTCTTCTTTGCTAGCGCTTGACTCCTGTGGAATTCCATTAACAAGCTTTAAAAGTAAAGCCTTTTATTTGGATTTTTGAGATACTAGTTATTTATAGGTTAAGTTCGATATTTCACTCCGTGGGCCGGCTAATTAATGAAAGTAATTCCTGGAGGGGAATCAATCGAAGAGATTGCCTGCCCATGCTACAATTACTTACTCTTTAGGACTAGAGTGCTAAGCTGCCTCCCCGGCACCACCACTATAATGAATGGCTCAAACAAATAGGAGATGAGAAAGTCGAGTAGCAGCACTGATGGGAACATTTTTTGAAACTAGAATGGTTGATAGTCAAATAGGAGACTCGCGTTGTAGGTAAGGCTTTTCAAAAGCCTCGACTTGGCTAACGCCCTTTGGTTTTGAGGATCAATTTGCCCGTGCTTGCTGGTGTCAGGGTTGCAGATAAGTTGTTTCGGTGCCATTTCCTTTGTTATGAATGAAAGGCATTTTGGAGATTTGCTCAGTTGATACCGAATTTGAAGATAAGCCCTTCCCTCTCGTGAACACCTTCGTTTAGTAGATCGGTACGGTTCCATTCAGAAGAAACTATTATACGTGGTCCCGTGGAGTACGAATAAGGCTTGAAAGTTTTCCTTCATATTGTTTGCTAGCTTCCTTCTCCTTGTTTCCTGCCTTTCATTCTTTATGAAATTCTTATTGATTTTCTTTGCTGACTGACGTTACACCAAGAATTTATTTAATAGCGTATATATAGCCTGGGCATCGATACCAGCCTTCCGTTCGCATGATATTAAGAAAGTGCCTACTACTCAATTTCGCATTGGCAAATCCTTCCACTTGCTATCTAATGTAGTATATAAAGCCTTTCTTTTCTATTTCTTCTATTGGCTGGTCTGGGGGAAGCGGATCACGCGAAGATCTATAGTGTTTAAGTCCATCTTTCTCTTCCTGCAAGCTACTGAGATATGCCTCAGCTGCAGGTGCTTTGTATCTCTGGTCAAGAGTTGGCAAGGGATACCAATGTTGTCGACCACCTACCTTTGAGCATAGCTTTTACCATATTCCTCCCTCGATTCGCCATTCATTCCTTCACAGCTGAGTCAATAGCTGTGTCAACTGAATGTAGTTCTTTTTTTAAAGAACGAGGCCGCTAAGGTCAAGGGACCTGATCCAGAACATTGAATCCAACCATCAGCATTCGCAAGAAAGAGAAAGAACTCGGTTCAAAGAATCGCTTCGGTCTAAAAACGAGTCTTCCAAGATCATGTCTATGTGAAGAGCTTGAACCAAGCGTTCACACGCATACGCCCTCTGAAGATTGGAAAGAATCCATCAGCGAGAAAATCAAATCGTATTCTATAGAATATGGTAGTGGTAATTATATAACTGCTTTGAGGAGGAAGAGGGAAATTGTCAATAACTGTTTGCAAGATCCACGTATATTAAAAGAATATATAAATAAATATGTGCAAACGCACTATGAAATCCGTTATAGATATTATAGTCCTAATTGGAATAATATGTGCTTATTCCACAATAATATCGAATTCAATCAACCAATTGTGAGGTTTCATTATAATTATATAAGGGATATGCTTTCTTTAAGGAGTCTCTCTCCTATGAAATTTGGTGAACTCTCTATGCGAAGCAGATTATGGACATCTTTACAAAGATTAACAGAATCTTCAAATTATACATTGACCGCTAAATACACACACAATGTTTAGTGAATCTTATGACAATCCAATCCAAGGATGGAACATCGTTTGTATGTGGGAATTTCTATGCTCTTGTCAAATTTGGGTTTTATACCGTTGTATGGTTCAGGTATATACCAGTTAGCGGTATAGAAGCGTTACCCGTTGATCTGTTTCCAGAAGATTATCATGTCTTTCTCAATGAGAGGGCAAATGTGACTGATTATAGTAAGGTAGTTTTCGTGGAAACGAAGGATCTTACTCCAGTAGTGCTGTCTGCCTTTCAAAATGATTATCCATTTAATGAAATGTTTGGTCCTATACCGGAAACAGAGAGTCCTCATAAAAGAAAATGGTTACTATCCATGGGTTTAGGTATAATGATCACTTTCCGCTTATCGGTAGGTGTGCTACCTGACATAAACGAAATTCTACTAAATTGAAAAAATGAAGATGAAACCAAATACTATGATAGGATTGATTGGATTAAATAGATAGGAATGATTGGATTGAATAGAACAACTATGAAACATAATAGTTGATTGAATAGAATGTTGGTCTCACAAGTCGGTACGGTGTGCATATCCATCCTTGGAAGAAGTAGCTCCGTCCCAGTCTTTGTCGGAACTTGAATCGAGGTAGGCAAAAGAATCCTTACTCGGAACGAGCCCAAGATAAAAGGTCTAGTCCAATTTTAGTCTTGGTTGTACATCGGTACTACGCACGGTAGGCATTTCTTCCCGTTATCGGGACTTGCACTTGCCCGGCCTTAGTGGTATTTTAATGATTTTCTTCCCCAGCAAATCAAGTAAATAGAAGTAATAATTCAAGTCCCTCCGTGGATTTGAACATACTTCGCTTCGTGGAGCCGAGGATTAGATCGATCTGAACTTTCATTTCTTCCATTCGCAGTAATCGTTGGTTTTGTCCAATTCCTTCAATCATCACTGTTTTGTTCTGTAATTCCATTTCATTTTATCTATTTTCTTCAAGAAATTCCATTGATGTGCTTTTCTATTGCTCTCATTCATTCCTATTCAATCTATTCAAAACTACGGGTACTGGTCTCAATGGGAAAGAGCCCTAATTCGATATGTCGTTTCTAGAGTATCAGCAAGTGGTAAGCGGATTACAAGCAAGCGGCGAAGGTTTGAATTGACTAGCTTGATCCCTACTATTAACAAGGAAGAAGTAAGCAAGCAAGAAAGAAAGTAAGTTCAGTCTCTTATTTCGAAGTTCGCTGTGCTCTTGTTCAATAGACATTCTGCTGGAACTCACCTTTATCTTTAGAGATGATGATGAATATTCTTTAGAGACTCCTCTAAAATAAAAGAAATACTTTACAAGAAAATAAAAATTATGTTTATACGGACGGAATTCGGTCTATCCTTTATTGAATATCATTGGGCCTGCCTCCTATCTATCAACTCATTACTCTCCTTTGTTCTCTGGTAAGCTCTCGCATTGCCTTAAAACAAGCATTCTTTCGTATTCAAAGAAGGTTTGCTTGCATGTTCTAGCACTGGAAGAGACGAATATTGGTTGCCGGATGCTATTCACATGTTAAAGCACAAAAGGTACCTCAAAGTTTATAGTTCTAAGCTGAAGAAATAGCCTGAGTCAACTTATCTTCTTTACAACCTCCAAACAAACGATTTAGGAAATGGAAATTGGAACCTTTTGGAGTTACCTAGTAGCATTGGAAACCTTATGTTCCTTCGATACCTTGGCTTCTTTGATTTAGTGATTAAGCTACCTCTACCTATATGTTTGCTTCAACAACGTTCTAGCTTGCGTATTCTGATCACACAATGGAATTCAGGTGGACCAGGGTTTGGGACACTAATCTTTAAATTATAGATGCATTATAACATGTCAAGGGAGGCGCCGAGATATGATATGACCAAAGGCCTTGTTGTTGTTGCGAGCCGGGCTCGAACTGACGAGGAGAGTGGAGAGGAATACAGTAGTAGTAGTCGGGCCAGGGGCTTATCTTATTCCTTGTATTCATTGGTCTGTATAGGGGTCACATATAGTTGGTGTGCTTTGTGAACTGCGATCTTGACGGTGAGACTGATAGGAAAATGTCTGAAAAATGGGGAGAAGCCGAGTAGGATAGGACTCGAAAGCCGAGCTATTAATTGAATCATGCTTTTGATTGAACGACAAAACATCGATCTGTTAAAGTCGATAATTCTGATTCGTCTTCGGGGTATGCCGTAAAGATAGCCGAGACCGAGGATAGGTGCCGATCTGTTTTACGGGCAGTAAGTACCGTTGTTCGAAAGGAAAGGTTGGCATTGCCTAAACCAAGGATAGGTTTGACCCTAGGATTGGGATTTTAGAAAAAAAGGGATAGCGCTCGTCTTTTCTCTACTCTAGCGTATGGACTCGTCCCAGGATTGCCGGAGCTAGCGTTAGGTGAGATTCCTTTGATTGAATTTAGCTTGCCATCATGATACGCTGCAGTTAGATTAGGAACCGTATAGGCGGCCTCATATACCCGGAAGCTTTGGATTCACGGATCCGAAACAAGACATATTCACTGCTACTGATATCCCTCCCTTTGCTTTGAAGCCGAAGATAACGATAGGATTTCCGGAACCGAAACTATTATTAATTATAATTAGATTGCGAACTCAGGAGGGCTTAGTACCAGCTACAACTATCAAATCCGTTAAGGAGCAGATCAATTGGCTTAGCCGAAACCGTGCCCTTATCTTTTCTTTGCATTAGCCGAGGACAATACTAGGGATGCGGGAAGTTCCGAGAATAGGATTCGATTCCCCGATCTTCTAATTGAGTTGGATCGGCCTAGTCCAGAGGGAGAGGAGCAATCAACGCTAATTCGTATTGCGATAAATCGTAGTCATATTATTATTATTGGCGTACGTAATTTCTTTACTACGTCTATCGCTCGTAGGAATATCTCTAAATAGGAATCGTAGTCCTCGTATGTACATGTTTCGTATTGTGATAAAGCACCTATGCCGCTAGAAATAGTAGCGCCTTAAAGAAGGCGTTATTTACAAGATGGAATAGTGCTACGTCATAAGCAGAAAGACCACAAGCCATAAATGGGTTACCTAGCCACATAATTACAGACAGGGACCCAACTCTTAGGCCAGTCCGAAGGGCATTGATGGAACAAACAAAGGTAGAAGATCTTGATTCTCTGCAATTCGGCTTCAACCCGATGGAGCTCTCTTCAAAACATATCTTTCGGCGTCAGTCTTTCCTGCCTTACCTTAACCCCGCTTTCACGTGGCGATTCGGTATGAGGTTTCTCTGATCTGTTTACGGTATTCTTGAAGCTTTCTTTCTTGGTCACCGGACAGAGTGAGAACTGCTCTGCTTTCTTTCCCTAGCACACACTTAGTAGATAGTAGGCACAACTCCGCTAAGAGCTCATCGAACTTGAGTTCTAGAGTAAGACCACAGCTCGATATGGCTCATTCACTAGTATGGTTTACCACATGCCAGTGATAGATCTCTCTCAAGCGAGGTTTGGTATCGGTGAAGTCAATCATTGAATTGAAGTGGTAGAGTGCATAGCGGGGCATAAGGCCCCATGTATTTCTTATCAGTGTGTTTATACCTTGAATTCAATTGATGCTGTTCTAGCTTGTTTTAAACAAGTTATAGAGTTTGTTTTGGTTCCAGGTGGTCATCCCAACTCGTATTAGCTATCGAAAAGCCGTACTTACTTGAGTTTCCCGCTTTCCATAACGAATCCCCCGCTGAAAGCACCACAGGGAGTGTAACCGGAGGAGGATGTTGTCTTTTCTCACTCACCCAGTAGTCGAGGGTGTATTATTACCCGTTTCACTGACATCTGCCTTCCCTTCTCTGGAGCAGTTATGTAGATAGGAGTGGTAGGAATCAGCGAGCATGTTGCCATTCGAGGTAGTCCAACCTTCCTATTAATTAGAATTCTGGGTAACCCTATCGTTGATTGACGGATCGGAGGGACTAAACTGTTCCCTTTCCTTCCCAGGGCTAGGTTATCTATTTCCTGTTCGTGCTGCGCCATCAGATTAATCGTATCGTGATCCTGGTATCGCTCGAGCATCTCTTTCTGATGAAACCTTTGCCCTTGCTTTCTCCACTACACCTGGTAACGCACAGTGCTTCTTTCTTCGATCTATCCAAGGGAGGCTTATTGCTTTAAGCAGAGTATCCAGTTCTGCATCCGTTAATGATTTCTGAACATAGAGAAAAGAATTGATAGCTAAAGTTTGCTTTTAGTAGTTTAGTCACCAATCAAAAAAGTAGCTAGGCTGAAGCCGAAGCACATTCCCTAGCGTACTAGCGTACGAGAGAAGCACATTCCCTAGCGTACGAGATATGCCTTTTAGGAAAGAGATCCCTTTTATGAGCAATGGTTTTTGATAATGCTAACCCCTGTTCAAAGCAAAGGTCGAAGCTGGCCACCCTTTACTCGGCATCCGTTCTCATATGCATAGATGCTCCGAGAAGCTTCTTTTAGTTAGCCAAGCGGGTCATGTGGATGGGTCAAGAGATGCGTAAACGTGCCCAACAAGGGGTAGGTGTGGTAAAAGGGTATGCGGGTTGATGTGTCCTTCACCTTGCTAGTAAGAGTGGTATCCTTATTGGCAGCAATACCCCATTTCAGTTTCTGGATTTGCGGAATGATTTGAACCCCTATTTTAAAAACCAATCTATTTGGCCCGGTACGGTTTTCCTTCAATACCACTCCTACGATAGAGGCTGATATGACTACGAGCGAGATATGACTATTCCTATCCTTAAGCGAATGCTGGAACGAAAGTAAGGTCTTCCCTCGAAGTGAAATGAAAGCAAAGGGTATTGCAAATCAACTAATTGTTCTCTAATACCACCTCCTCCTGTATCTACTATTGGTTGACTGAAAATAAACCAAAAGCAAGGGTGGTTGCACATCTTCTGAAAAGATAAGGGCTCGGTATCGGCTCAATCGAACAAGCTGAGGTATATAGGGAATAGTAGAACATATTGATTATCCTATTGGATTGGTTCCGCTCAGTCGAGATATGATGAGTCAATGGGCATTGAGAGTTTCGATTCAATGTGGGAATGACTAAGACAAGTTAGGCGAAACAGATATGCACCATAGAGGTTTATCCACCGTAGGTTTGTAGACAAGAATAGTAGTCACAGCGAGGGATGCACATAAATAAGATCTGCACTGGTATAAGTGATAGGTTTTGGGTAAGCTCGCTCATATCGAAAGAAGAATTCGAAGGAAATGAAGCATAAGCTGTCACCACTAGGATAAATCAAATTGAATCCTAGGCTGTTTCGATAGACAAAAGAAAATAGAAAAAAGTAGTGAGTGAGAAAGAAATAAGTAGCGGCGCTTTGCTTGCTTGGAAACGAAGTAGCAGATTTTTGAGTAGTCTTTTCTTGGCTGGTAACTATTCAAACAGAGCTAGCCCTCTTTCTTGATACCTATGTACTGTCCACATATAGTACTGTTTCGTGAAAAACCAATAGGCATTCTACACAGAGAACAATTCAAAGCTGACTACCATATACTACTGTCCCTGCTTTACCTGCTGTCCAAGTAAGTACTAATTTCGAATGCGAGGTTGCGTAGCAAAGCTACAAGCCGAAAGTCAAGAATGAACTGAGTTAACTAGCTGGTAGCACTGTCCTACTTGTCTATTCGTTCCAACTATTCTATTTGTTTGCTTGCTGGAACAAGGGAATATAGGGCTGCTGAGCTGTCCAAGTAGAAGTAGCTTTCCTACTAGTTGTTCCAACTAACCAACAAGCACCGGATTGAGCGCACTAGCGCGAAAGCGTTAGCACGCGCATCCGTTTTCTTGCTCCACTCATAAGTCCAATCTGGTAAATCAAGAAATGAAGAGGTATTGGTATATCAATGAACACACTCCATAGAGTTTCTGCTCAAATCAGAGTGTTGGAAATTAAGAAACAGTTTCATCCCGCCTTCCACTCATCCCCGCATTTCGCTCAAAGCTGCTCTCTCATTTCTTCGCCCTTAGGAAGGTCTCTACTGCAACTGAGTTTGAAAGCTTTTACTCATCAAATATTTTTGGCAAGTAAAGTAGGTATCAATCTGCTTGAAAGCCTGCAGAGTCCAATTTTGAGTATTTTCAGTTAGAATCTAGAGTCAGCCTATTCAGTTCTTAGCCC
>JXWR01000009.1_pt1:57500-75000 | contig 93206 bp, 60 predicted proteins | sample 315541 | NCBI WGS metagenome assembly JXWR01 (sample SAMN03273951, study PRJNA271842) | soil metagenome | isolation source: rice field ambient CO2 | place: India: CRRI Experimental farm Cuttack,Odisha-753006 | collected 2013-12-17
CAAACATGGTTTAGCGTATTCGGAATTGTAACCAAGCATCCTGGGTTCTATACCAGATTCAACACTAGAGCATGCAGCCGATCCTGGATACAGAACTATATAAAGTGTGCAGTGAGGGATCTTTATTGGTAGCCAGTCTTTCACTTCCGCCTCTCCACTCCCATGCCTTTCTTGGTCGGACCAACCCAACCGGCGATTTCCGACAAGTCTTTCTGCTTAGAGCAAGAAGCGGAACCAAAATCAAGCTTTCTTTATTTTCATTTATGGATAACCAATCCATTTTCCAATATAGTTGGGAGATTTTACCCAAGAAATGGGTACATAAAATGAAAAGATCGGAACATGGGAATAGATCTTATACCAATACTGACTACCCATTTCCATTGTTGTGCTTTCTAAAATGGCATACCTATACAAGGGTTCAAGTTTCGATCGATATTTGCGGAGTGGATCATCCCTCTCGAAAACGAAGATTTGAAGTTGTCCATAATTTACTGAGTACTCGGTATAACTCACGCATTCGTGTACAAACAAGTGCAGACGAAGTAACACGAATATCTCCGGTAGTCAGTCCATTTCCATCAGCCGGCCGGTGGGAGCGAGAAGTATGGGATATGTCTGGTGTTTCTTCCATCAATCATCCGGATTTACGCCGTATATCAACAGATTATGGTTTCGAGGGTCATCCATTACGAAAAGACTTTCCTCTGAGTGGATATGTGGAAGTACGCTATGATGATCCAGAGAAACGTGTGGTTTCTGAACCCATTGAGATGACCCAAGAATTTCGCTATTTCGATTTTGCTAGTCCTTGGGAACAGCGTAGCGACGGATAATTCCGAATCTACATAACTAGTCTAGTCCAGGAGACAAATCAATAGGAAATGCTATTTGCTTCTTAAGAAGAAGAACTTTTTTGAAATGAAAGAGTTTCCACGGGCGTCGGATATCATTTCTTCAAATAAGGAAGAAGTGTTATCGAAGGATTTCCTTCCATTCTTCCTAGTATGGAAGAAGTAAAGAAAAAGTACTGCGTCTCGATCTATACGAAAGGGCACTGGTTTTTTCTTTCGGTTTCATTGATAGCAGAAGAGTACGCTAGCTAGCGGAGCCTGAAAACGCTTGCTTGCGCCCCACCCCGTAAGCTGACTCTATTGCCTATGCTTGCTGCTCGCTCAGTGTCAGTAGAAGGGAAGAAAAGATGGTCACTTCTTTTAGGAACACGGCGAGCCTTACTTACGACTGTTGCACTTCACTCGCAGCTCGTTCATTCACTTGCTCATGAACTCGCTGCTTCGCCAGAAGCGACTAGTCGCCTCCTTTCCTCCGCCGAAAGATGCTTAGCCAGAAGCGACGAAGGAGGGGAGCTGGGGAAGGCCGACGATGGCAATGAGGGGGAAGCTGTCGTAGAAGCTTTGCCCCTTGCTTTACAGAAATTGTTATGAACTTACTAAATGACCTTATTTATTCTCCCGGAACGCTAGCAAATCTAATAGTTCCCATCTGCTCTTCTTAACTTAAGAACGAAGGTCCTTCTTATTCAGGAACCCTTTGTTTGAGGGGGGCGTATCCCCGGGGAGGGGAGAGTGGCCGAGCGGTCAAAAGCGACAGACTGTAAATCTGTTGAAGGTTTTCTACGTAGGTTCGAATCCTGCCTCTCCCACTTGTTGTAGACTTAAGAGAAGAGAAAGTAGGCGGAAGCCTAGGAGGGCCAACCGAGCGAAGCTCTTTCTTTTTTTGGCCGTGCCGTGAAGTGCAATTTTCTCGTATGCGTTTTAGAGAGGTTGTCGAAAAAAGACGATCTATAGAGATTCCCCATCTATATCCAATCGAGAATAGAAGCGAGTCGCTTCCGGCGTCGGCTTGTAGTCTCTGCAGTCGGCACACGCACGCGCCCGCCATCATGCCTCCTTGGTTCGGGACGAAGCCAAGCGAGGCATACGATAGACGAAGGAAGCGCCCACCCAGCAGGAGGGCTAAAACCTGTAGTTTTGAAGTTGCAAACTCCAGCTTCGAAGCTGGAGTGCTTTAGCCCTTTAGTTTTGAAGCAAGAATCACCGTCTTGAGCGCCTTGCGCGCTCAAGAACAAGCGATGAGCGCTTTGTTGCGCCTGTGCGGATACGTTTTCTTGCTGGGGAAGGCTAGTTTGATCGAGGATTGGGGAGGAGAGGTGGAATAAAAAGCTCGGGATGGATTTTGGAGTCTTTGTGCGAGCCGTATGCGGTGAGAGTCGCACGTACGGTAAGGAGGGGGGTTCGCGTCTATACGTGTAGTGTGGTGGTTGGGCCTACCCACCCTATTTGTTCCATGATCTATGGGTCTACTGGAGCTACCCACTTCGATCAATTAGCCAAGATTTTGACCGGATACGAAATCACTGGTGCTCAATCTAGTGGTATTTTTATGGGGATTCTTTTTATCGCTGTAGGATTCCTATTCAAGATTACTGCAGTTCCTTTTCGGGCGGCTGTAGGACGGACGGCCCCCTATAGGTAGTAGGGTAGGATGGGTGGTACCGCTCAGATAGCGGCCAATCCTCCTAACTGCGCGCGGGCCGGGCTTAGAGCGCGTGAAACTCATCACTACCTCGTAAGGGCGTTGAGACCATAGCATGTTACACAAAAGCGCCGCTTTCTCAGGAGTGTTGTCACACAGCTGCCCGACTAGAAGAGCTACTCGCTCTGTAGTGTTGTCACACAAGATAAGCACGCCGCCCGCCTGCTGGCCGGGCGAATCGAAGTTATCTTCCGGTCAACTGTCCACCCAGTCAAGTGCAAAAAACACAGTGGAATCACGCAACGCACGCTGCTGGTGTGCTTCCTGCCCACGAGGAAAGAAGAGCGACAAGGTTCAGATTTGACTGTTTGCAGCATGGGAGCTGATTACCCAAAAAATCCCTGGGAAAAAGAAAAGATATCTCGGTAACGAAAACCATAGGAGGCTGTATTGGCGAGATCCAAGGGTTCCCAGCAGCCCAAAAGAAAAACCGCCTGGAAGTCCGAGGACCTTTAGTACCGTACCGAACCAGCAGCCTTCGCGCCAAGCGACGACCGCCCTTGTCCCTTTCCTTTTTCCATTCAGCCTACTTCTTAGCTTTGTTCCGTCAGTCTAAGGCAAAGCTTAAGTGGTTCGCCTACCTTACCCACTTGATGAAAGGGAACGAACTTCGTTTCCTTGACGGTTTTATGGATGGATTCAGTCAGCCTCACTCCTTCCTTTTGAAAAGTGACGCTTTGCGTCTTCGCTTCCGAGGGTTAGGGTATAGGCCGTTTCGAGCAAGCTTTCGCTTTTTCTCCCGGCTTTCTACAACTTTCGCTTTAGCTTCGCGACCCCTTTCCGGAATTTGAAGTATTCGTCGCCCTACCCTAAGAAAGAAGTCACTATAAAACAGCTTGCCCTCCTGAAGTACCAAAGGTGCGCGGAGCCCGGTGAAAATGAATATGTTTGCTACTGAAAGAAGCCTGCCTATTGACTAATATTCGTCTTTAGAATGAAAGTAGCTATGAAGCCCAATCTACTGTCGATTCAAAAGAGGGCATAGTCGTATGGGTGGGGTGTTTGTGGGGAGCTGCCTTGGATATGAGGAATTCCTCAAATCTAAAAAAAATAGAACAAAGGCAAAGTCCGTGACGAAGATCTTTCTTTTCTATCAATAGATAGAAATGAGTGTTCGTTATAGGGGATAGGATCCATCTGCTCTCTCTCTATTTTCTTTGATGCAATTTAGAGAGAAAGAGCAGTGCGAACTAGAAAAAAAAAGATAATCGGGAGATGATTAAAAAATAGATACATAGACATCTAAAGTAAAGGGATGTATATATTATTCCTATATATATCATCTATCTATGAAAAAAGTAAACAGAGTTCGTTTTTGGGTTCCCCGAAGCCCCGAATGGATTGGATCGTTTCTGCTTCTGCCAACGAAATGAAGGCCTCGCCCCTTCCGAATGCTTCTCCGATCCTGAAGTTCTCGCGAAGAGAATAAGATGCAGCTCCCCCTCCCTCTGTCTTTTTCCGCTTTGCTAATCTTCCCCTCTAACGCGGGCCGGGCCGGGCTTAGGCGGGCGCGGGAGGAAGAAAGAAAGTCGAAGAGCGTCTTCTCCTTTGTCCTTTTTTCAGTGCAACACAGGAAAGCACCCTCTTTTTGTAATCCCTGCAGCTTCCCAGAGGCTTTTTTTTGTATTGAACGCATGGCGTAGCTAGGACCCCTCCAATCATGTTTGAGCCTATGTTCACCCGGGGCCCAAAAAGGAGAATTCCGGAATGCCTGCCGACGTTCAGATAAAGTGCATATCCCTTACCACTAAAGGAAAGGCTCGACGAAGGGGGGGGGGGATTTTCCGGGTAAGGAAAACGCTTTCGGAGATTGAGATGTCGATTTGTTTTTCATCGAAAAGGAAGAAGGCCGAGGGGATAGCTGCCTTCCTTCGGGCTTTGCCTGCCGACGTTCTAATAAAGAATTCCGGCTCGGCCCGGGAAAGCGCTGGCAACAACATAAAGAAAGGGGTCCATGTAGCTGCTGCGCCCGCCCACTGAGCAGCAGGTTCGGCATCTACTACAAAAGAGAGAATCCACTTCAGATAACCACGTCTCTGCTAGGCAGCGTGTGGAATGGCCGGGAGCGGACCAAATGGATATATAATCCAAGCCGAGAGTGGAGTTACGTGAACAGCCGTCTGATGGAAAACAACTTTCATGTTCGGTTCAGAGAGCACTTTTTTCGTTGAGAATAAGTCCTTCCCTTTTGTGTGAATTCCCCAGCGGCGAATTAACAACTTGTGGGGCCCTATCTATTCAATCTCTCGAGCCCCAAGAAAACCCCCCTCTCCCTCGGACTCAATCTCTCTTTTGACTCTATATATGTGGGCACCTGATATCTATGAGGGTTCACCCACCCCGGTGACAGCATTCCTTTCTATTGCGCCTAAAATCTCTATTTCTGCAAATATGTCACGTGTTTCTATTGTTGCTTCCTATGGGGGTACATTACAACAAATCTTCTTTTTCTGCAGCATTGCTTCTATGATCTTAGGAGCACTGGCCGCCATGGCCCAAACGAAAGTCAAAAGACCTCTAGCTCATAGTTCGATTGGACATGTAGGTTATATTCGTACTGGTTTCTCATGTGGAACCATAGAAGGAATTCAATCACTACTAATTGGTATATTTATTTATGCATCAATGACGATAGATGCATTCGCCATAGTTCCAGCATTACGGCAAACCCGTGTCAAATATATAGCGGATTTGGGCGCTCTAGCCAAAACGAATCCTATTTTGGCTATGACCTTCTCCATTACAATGTTCTCATACGCAGGAATACCCCCGTTAGCCGGCTTTTGTAGCAAATTCTATTTGTTCTTCGCCGCTTTGGGTTGTGGGGCTTACTTCCTAGCCCCAGTGGGAGTAGTGACTAGCGTTATAGGTTGTTGGGCGGCCGGAAGGTTGCCATGAGTAAGGTTGGGAGACCGAAGGCAGTTTTCCGTGCACCGGACACGTAGCTTACCGAATCAGTTGCAACACAGATGGGAATGCATGCTACGAAAGACAGGGTCGAGTCTGATACATCAACCGTCGACTCCATATCCTTGTACGAGTCCACAATCACTACACGAGATGAACCTGGGTTTGGTGAATGGAAGTTGGCCTTAGGTGTAATAGGACTCCCAGTTACTGCGCGCGATCGTATACTGAGGTGCTCCCCGTCGGTTGTTGGAACGACGCGAGCCGGGCCGGGCCTTGATTCCTTTCATAAAGATGAAGGGACAGAGGTGACTAATTCCCCATCTCATTTGGGGCGGAAAACGAATCGACATCTCGATGTGATACAGCCCTTTCCATTTTCGTTGGGAAAGAACGGCGAAGTCCATCCGAACCCTCCAATGAAGAAATAAGAGGAGAGCAAAGCGCCAATGGCGCGCGAAGCGCATGCGGAAGGGGCACGGAGAAATAAAGAAGTGTGGAGGAGAAGCAGCCGAGCTCATTCCCTTCGCTTCCTGGGCCCAAAGCAGTGCTTTGTTTCCTGGCCAAATCAAGGATTTGGGGCTGATTGCAAAAGATATCTGAATATCAAGATAGATCCATCCATCTATCCAGATATCTAAAAAAGAATCGATTTCGATTTCATAAAACCTTTGATTCAAAGAACTGCGCTTAGCCCCCCCGCTCATGAAACGGCTCTGCTGCAATGGATGGCAGAGGGTCCGTAGTACCCGAAGCACTGGAGTGATCCAGTAGCCGGGAAGGGGCCTAGAAGTGCCTACTACTACACCACACTACACTTGGCTCTACACATTTACAGAGCTTACCCCTGTCCAGTGTCTGGCAGAACGTTGGGGGCTTCAATCGTCGACTCGTTATCCCCATCTCAGCCCAGGCTAACGGAGCCTGACTTATTCAGGGGAGAGAGTGGAGCCTATCGAAGCACTCTTGAGAGTAAGATCCTTGGCTCCTCTTCATTCTCTACAGGGGTCTCTGCCCACATGGAAGCGGGGCAGAGATGGATAAGATCAAACACGGGAATAAGAAGCATTTTAAATGCCTTTTTGATCATTTTGATAGAGGGGGATGGATAAAGTGGGCAAAACAGACTCACATTTTGAAATCGAAAAGACCTTTTTCGTCTCGACAAAGAAAGAATCATCTTGAAAACGCTCCTAACCCCTTCGTAGGGCCGTGTATAGTAAGTGATCCGAACCCGCCCGGAGCGAGCCCCCCTTAGAGGCAAGTGAAGTTGGTGAGCCGTATGATGGGCAACTATCTCCTGCGGTTCGGAGAGGACTCAGCTGTTAGTTAGTACCCCCTTGGTTTCGGGGTGGACCCTTTCACTCTATTTTATTATATACGCTTAGTGAAAAGAATGTTTTTTGATAGACCTAGGACATGGATTCTATATGAACCAATGGATCGTGACAAGTCGTTACTACTAGCAATGACTTCCTCTTTCATTACTTCATCCTTTCCATATCCCTCTCCCTTGTTCGATCTTACTCATCAAATGGCACTCAGTTCATATCTGTAAATTCGATCATTGACAAGGTTCAAAGAAAGGGTGGACTGCAGGTAAGCACTAATTAAAACCTCCGCATTTCCGTGATTCAAAAACAAGAAGGGCGTACAACGCCCAGGTAATATTTCTTTGCTTTCGGATATGCTTTTCAATATCTTCACTTGTGAAAATAGAAACACTTGCACTTTCTCGCTTGGAAAAGAAAGACTATCCTCGAAGTAAATCAATCTATCTCGTATTGCCCAATCTGGATGCTAAAGGCTCGTCACCCCGGGAACTCGCAGCCCATCACAACTACTCATACTAGGAGCAATGGCCACTAGGAGGACTGAAACGAAGACTTCTATACAACAGGTAAGAAAATACTTCAACGGAAAGTCAATCCCTGCCAACCGTAATGACTTACTTCTTCCGTGAGCTTCTTCATGTTCGGTCGGTAGAAAAAGGCTTAAGAGCTAAATAGAGAAAGTAAGTTTGAAGTCTGGCTTGGGCTAGGTAAAGTAGTCAAAGTAGCTTGCTTGGGTTTAAGAAGTAGTTGACCAATCTTTCTAGCTCCATTGCGAAACCACGCCCAAAAAGCAAGATGCGAACCAAGAACATTCACAATTTGATCCCATCTTTCTTCACTTGCTTCCTTCCTTTCTACTAAACTGAATTTTACCCTATTTCAGTACCACTTGATAAGCCCGGATCTGTCTGACCAATAGGAGTGAAAGGTATCAAGAGATGTCGTATTAAATTCGAAAAGGCATTCGAATCTAGCCAAACTAAGTTCGAAATCGGAGTACGTGCCCAGCCCGGATGAAGGAAGAAGCAAACAGGGGGATTAGTCACATCAATTATCATTCATGCCTTGCTCAACTAGATCTTGATTGCCTGTTTCATTGATACCTTGAGGAAGTACAGGAATGCAAGCAAGCGAGGCCAGAACAAGGAGAGTCAAGAAAACAGTAGCCGTTTACTCACAAGCTAACACGAAGCACGAAACACATGGATTCTCTGAGAACCGGACTGACCCAACCAAGCAATCACTTGAGCCATTCACAATCCATGATAGGAGAACTTCTTTCACTTTATATGATTAAACAAGTGAGTCTTCCGATTCCGTACCCTCTGGTGAAGCTGCATTTACGCGAGTCGGAGTATGCTATTCCAAGAACAATCACAAAAGCCGTGCTTGTTTATGGGGAAAAGAAGGATACCGATGATTGTTCACCACTGCCGCCTACTCCTTCTTGTCTGTCAATCAAGAATTGACATAGATAAAGAGTTGATAGTTGATGTGAGTGATGCACAGGGGAAAGCGCTACTATGCTCCATTAATTTCGTATGAGTTAGTTATTGGCTGGCAGCCTGTGCTACAATGCTCTTGCTAGTGTGCTTCAGCGTTGCTATCCATCTTGTACAAGGGTATGAAGCCCGACCAGAAGGCACGGGTGAATGGAGTTGAGTTTGGAGGTCTCCTGAAAATTGGGTCGCACAACTCTACCTGCTGGTTTGAGCACTTTTCTCATGAATAATTATGATGCAACTACTTCAGAACTTGTTCTCCCTGGTAGAGGACGTATTGCTGTGAGCGCCGACAGTGTTCATAGGGTGTTTGGTCTACCGAATGGTGGTGATCCTGTCCCTTATGAGTTTGATTCCACTGCGGATGCCTTTATTGATTCTCCGTACGGACTTACGGGAAAGCAGGTACCAACCATACAGGGAGCCAACTAACCACCTATTGTACCCCATAGAGGCAGCCTAATTACCACATTTTTGAGAGAAGAAAGAACTGTTGACTGCCGAACATATCTATTTGCATTTTGATACCATCTTCCACCGGCTGCATCTTGATCTCTTAGACGTCTATCTTACTCTTGATTTCTGAGTGCCTATCTCGATTCTTAAACAACCTCTCCCGTCCGGTCGAGTCAAGCAGCAGGAGCGAGCCCACAAGAGCTTTTACTGTACCAGTTCCGAATATGAGAAGGGGCTCGCGGATTTTAACAGGTTAGGCTTAATCTACCCAATTGGAAATCTCTTGCAGTAGCTTTTACTAGAAATCCATTTCTTCCACAAAGCTCCTGTGACCTAACCATCTAGATAGAAGCCTCGCAGTTTGCAAAGAAATCAAGCTTCTGGCTTCAAGTTCACAAGTATGAAAAGACCTGAGAGGAAAGAGCTGCGTAGAGAGCTCCGGATTCTTTAGCAACTAGGAGAGCGACAGAGCTTCTTTTTTGAAAAGGCTAAATCCCTTTCTTCAATCCCACCTTAGTTCGATGGAATGCAACTAGATGAAATTACTACCTTTCTTCATTCAAGGACTAAATAGCGGTTCATATGGCTTTCTTTAGGTTGACCGGAAGGGCTCTATTGAACAAAAGCACAAAAAAAGGTCTTATTATTTATTCAAAGAACTGAACAATATTGTTTGAATCCACCTAGTTCTTGCTTACTATCTGAATTAACTGATGGGACATCTTTCTTGGTCGTAGTAAACCTTTGAAAAGGTCCTATCCAAATTTTACATTATAAAAAACCCTGTGCTCATAAAAAGTTATGTAAACCCACATACATATACATAATAGTAAAGGAATAAAAAAAGGATAAAAGGTACTGTACGTAGGCGCTGCTCTATTGCCAAGGGTAAAGAGCTCTTTTATATATAGCGAAGACCTTCCATTTTCTACGTGAAAGCGTAATCTGTTTCCCGAAAAGCGGAAGGGTAAAGAAAGGCAGGAGCTGCAGACCATGGTGGTCAACCAAGAGTCGCAGGAGATTTTTATGGCCAATAAGCTGGAGGCATGATCAAATCGATACCAACATTCAAGAGCTGATAAGGGTAAAAAAGAGAAACGAAGACTGTAAGTCAAATGACCATCAGTCTTCGTTTCTCTTAGACTGAGTGTCTCTACCTGGGGTGGGTTTAACCCCCTCTAGGAAAACTAGAGCCGAGACCGGTTGCTATCTATTCTTTCATGACGTGAATATGTGATAGTATACTTTATACCCTAAATCTGGAATCTAATCTTTCATGACGTGAATATGTGTGGTGTTAGTGGACTGACAGAGTGAGCTCTAAAGCTAGAAAAAAAAGATCCATCTGCGAGTGGTTCGACTTTTTCCTAAGCAAGGACGGAGCCGTCGAGTGAGGATTGGCTGAGCGTGCTTTCGCTGCTCGTGGTGGAGTACTCTCAGAATTATTCGCTCTATTATTGCCTCAGGATGTGATCGGGATTAAGCCGCGTGTCGATACCCGGGGGGGGCCGGACTCAAGGGATTCATTCTTTTTCGCACTAATGGAGGACATGAATTCTGGGCAAATTATCTATGTTACAGTCTATTAAAAAAAGGACTTCTAATAAGAAATTCTTCTGCTAAAGAATAGGCTCGCCTATAAATAGAAGCTTCGGCGCACTCTATATTTTTCGGGACAAGAAAGAAAGAGTCAAAGCCATGGATATCGCTGCAAGACTATCAGCGATTCCTCAAGAAATCGCTGATATAGAAAACACTAAGCTCGAACTAGAGCAAATGCTGGGTGTCCTCGGGGAGCCTTTATTTCTGGCTTTCGTCGATCCAGCAGTGATCATACAAGATGATATAGTTCTTGTTCAGAACCAAATCCGCATTCTTGAAAACAGGAAGAAGGCGCTGCTGGAAGAACAGCAATCGCTCATCGTGATGGCTGCCCACCACGGTGACTAAAATAGAAAAAGGTAGTTACTCGTCTATCTCAACGTAAATGAACGAAGTCACTTAAGGCTTCCTACTACTACTGCTCCTTCTTACTTATTTTCGTTTTTTCAGGATCTAAAGAAGAAGAGGTTTTCTTAGCGGGCGTGAATCCGGTAGCTTCTACTTCTGTTCTGTTGTCTCACTTATGAGGAGCTGGTACTTCCTGATCAAGAGTGTAGTGAGCATAAGTATTGTCTTGTTCAGTATTTTCTTTTCAGGTGTGGTGTGTAGAGATATCTCATGTATTGCCTTTATGAATAATACTTATGTATTGCCTCTTCTTCTTGTTGTAGAAAAATACTGATGTATTGCAAAGACCTGTTGTTGTTTTATTTCTTTATGTCCCAAAATGACAAAGACTTGAAGGTAGTCAGAAACAAAGAACTACTAAAATGTTGGTAGATTTTATAGAGCGTATAGCCAAACTGGGATCTACTCACAAGGGCGTGAAAACAGTTTACTTTTCGAATTTCTCACGATTCGATCTCTTAATGAAGTTTTTAGCCAGTCATATGGTCGAGTACACCATCAAACCGCTGATGAGGAACAAGAAGCTTTACCAGTTAGAAATTTTGAGGAAAAAAGGGGGAATAAGAAATTGGTGTTCCATCTACGAGATTCATACACTCTACTCCCTAATAGTATAGAAACATTGGCTAAGACTTTATGTCCGCACTTAGGTTCAAAAGGCTCAATAGCACATGACGAAGTTCAAGTGTCTTCTCTTCAGGAGAATAGAGCCCAATTGTTGGATTATATGGAGCTGGATATCAGTCTTTTAGGTGATGTGATGCTTCGGGCTAAATCAATTTATTGGACTAGATACAATGTGGATATCGGGGTATGTTTGACATTGTCATCGCTAGCTATAAAAATATATCGAATGAAGTATTACGATCAAAATGGGGCCTATCTATATTCCAAGTAGTAACCAGGATGCATTCATTCGGCGTGGTTACTATGGAGGCCATGCTGATACGTACAAGCCATATGGTGATAATCTGTATTATTATGACGTCAACTCTTTATATCCCTTTGCTATAGAAAACATTTCACAGGCTCCAATCCATTTGTGATCTTTACAACAGATATCGCAAGCAAGTAAACCGGTGGTCAAGGCATTTGGGCTGTGGGGATCTGTCAAGGCTCTCTGAGTACCTGATGGGGATCGTCATCTTCGTCCCGGTGGCGGTGCTGGCATGGTTCCCATTTGTCTCGGAGTTCCAGACGAGATTGCTATTCAATCAGGCCTTCAGCCGAGGGCTTCAAAGCTGTTAGAGAATGCGCTCTTATCACTACAGGGACGCGAGAGAAATTCCTCGAAGGGAGTATTAAAGGGATGCGGCATTCCCTCAAATAGCAGTTTTTTTTGTCTAAAGAAAAGTTGCCTATTAATAAGCAGTCTTCCCTCTTTCATAAGGCTCTAACTTGCGTAAGGAATCAAGGAGCTACAGTTGTTTCCCGCCCCTTTTGTATTTTTCTGAACACAAGTTCACCGCATCGCGCCTCGTGCACCTTCAATTTCACCATTGGACCCTTCTCAAATGCCATCTACATTTATCCCCAATCCTCCTTCATGATTCGTCTCCTCAACCATCTGTAGGCAGTCGATCGCCTTTACTTGCCTTCGATTCTTCTGGACCGCCGGACAGGTCAGTCAACCCTTGAGCTGTACTGAGGGGTTGGACTGGAAAGCATACTTTATGTGATTCCTCCTTCCCCATTGTCCTCTCCTACCCGCCTTTCCCACATCCATCAAAGGGATGCTCGCTTGTCAAGCTATGTGCTTTCTTTCCTTTCAAAACTCTATGTATTCATTTGCTTTCTTACCAGGCCTACCCAGGAAAGGGGTATAGATAGAAGGAGGGATCCTCCGACCATAGGTCTATTGAATCGAAAAAACACTATTTTTTATCCAGCAGCTGCTTTTATTTTCTCTACGAAGAGAGTGGCTAGCTAGCTTCTTTGCCAACTTCGAGTGACTGTGACTACTCTTACTGGCCGTAACTCACAGAAGAGGCAGGAAGACTTTTTACTCAAAATTGATAAGCGATCAAACCCTTTGTTGTAACCTTCTCTTGCACCCTTAGGTTCTTTTTCCAATAATGCTAAAAACCAGTGAAATTCACCTCTTCTTGTTGTTTGGTTAAGGATCGAGTGTGGACTTTCGTCTTTATCAACCTGCGGCTAAGGAGAATCAAGCACCATTTAGTGGTTTGTTCTTAGACCGACTCAAGCGATTGAGAGTAAGAACAAGAAGCTACGTACGGCTATAAATAAAGATAAAATCAGTCTTGGGAAGGAAATCTCAGGTTTGGCCATGCCCATTTATGAGCAATAAATATAAGAAAGAGCATGGAGTGCATCCAAGGGTGCTACAAGGCTACAACACTTCATCGCCACCACCAGAGTTCAAAAACAAAGCTGGGGAATGCCATTGATTCAGTTCAGTATCATGGTTTCTTTTTTTATTGTATTGAAACCATTGAACAGAAAATGGGTAGAAGGATTGCGGGAAGACAGTGAAATTCCTATTGGCAGGTTGGGGCCGGGCAAGATCGCAGTTTCCTGATGGATTGCCAACCACTTAACGAGAAGTCCCATGACGAAGAATCACATTTCACTGTAGAGTGAGTAAGCGCTGCTATGAAGGCAGCACCGGAGGGATGAGATAAAGAGGAAATAGTGTATGGTTTGAGTACAATTAATTCGTTTCTTACGCGTGTTCCTGTGTCTGAATGACGCAGTAAAGCCACACGAAGTGGCTCGCTATTGCAAGCCGTAGTCACTAACAACACCGATTTGGAGAGGTTGACCTTCCTTGGTAAAAGAGCTTCATTAGTACCTTTAATAATAGCAATGGCAGCGGCTTCGGATCTAGGAAAATGAGGGGGGGCATCATCCGCATAGAGAAGACATGGCTTAATGCCCTGGAGAGGTGATCTCAGCAGTCCCGCTGTGCTAATTCTTTCAAGATCGGATTCAGGTAAAGTAAGAAATCCATCACAAGAATGAGCAAGTACGGGGAAAGCAGGTCTTCCAGCCGTAGACCTCTTACTCTTCTTCTGGCTTATTAACTTGTCTTTCCGCTTTGTCACTCTCGTATTCTGAATAGGAATCGGCAAGCAGGTACAACCACCCTCGAAAAATCGAACTTCCCTCCTTACCTTACTTACCTTAGTGTCTTTTACCTAACCTACTCGCTCGCCGAGCTTTTTTTATCTTGGTTATTGGCTTTTTGACTCAAGTTAGAGCTTTTCTTTCCTGGCTTTTTCACTCGAGTTGTTTAATTGTTCGCTTGGCTTTAGCTCATTTTTTTGTCCATTTCTTCTCTTTACAGATCCCCTCGAAGTAGGAAGAAGAATGGCAATGAAAAATAATAGCAATAGTCGTCTCGTAGGTGCAGGTGCTGGTGAAAGAATAGCTTATGGGGCTGGAGTCAAAGGAGCTTTCATAGACATAGAAATCATAATAGAAAGAGCAGGCCTGCGAGCAGCGAGTGCCCTTTGTAAGTTGCGAGCCTGTCAAACCATAGGCGCCTTACCGCCCCCCCTTTCTTTTTTGAATTAGAAAGAAGGGGACGGGGGGATGAAAGACAAAGAAAGAGATCAGGTTATTTATGATCGGAGAAAAGGAAGGGGCGTGGTTGATGTGTCACTGGGGAACCCGTAGGAAGGGGAGACGCCCGGCCTCATTCACATCTGAAATCGCCAACATGAACACAAACGAAATCGTCGAATTTCGTATAGAAAGAAAAGGAACCACTTCTATTCTCTTTTCTTAGGTATATGAAGAATTGCTTTTTGGTCCCTTTCGTCCAGTGGTTAGGACATCGTCTTTTCATGTCGAAGACACGGGTTCGATTCCCGTAAGGGATAGGTACTTATTCCCGGCCGGCGGTATCATTGCTGAGTGATCGCTCGCTATCTGGCTTGAAAAGGTGGTCCGGGAGCTTTCGGAGAAGGCCGAAAATACATTTATCCTTTGAATTACTCTGGCATTCCATGTTTATCATGTTTTCTGCACCGAGAGAAAAAATCAATATGTCCATAGATTTAGATGATTTGATTAATTGTTTGCACAAAGAGTACACGTTTAAGTATTCAAAAATTGTGCATAAAATCAAGCAAGAAAACGGATGCGCGTGCTAACGCTTTCGCGCTAGTGCGCTCAATCCGTTGCTTGTTTGAGGAATTAGTCAATTCTATTAAAAATGGTAATTATGAAATGAAAAAAATAGACGACTTGGTTGATTTGACTTTTCCATCTCGGCGGGAGGGCCCAGGTTATGTAACGAAAGACGACATTCTTTGTTTTCCAGTCTTAGAAGGTGATCCTACTTATAGGCGCCATTTTGTGATTCCCCTCGAGGATCGTATTGTCATTGATGCGTTATCGGATGTTTTATTAATAAAAGCGCAAAAGTTTATCGATCCTAAGGTCCATATTTATGGAAAAACTGTGATGTCTGGAGTTGGTAATGATATAGGTCCTGGTTTGCGGAATGAATTCAATTCTTGGAATGGTGTCAACTCAGTAGCAGTCTTCGATATTCATGAGGTTCTTTCACGTGTGGACCTAAATATGCTTTTTTGAAACCTAAAAAAAAGTGTAAATGCAGATCCTAAAGTGTGGAAATGTTTTTTGAGCTACTTTGATGTAGCTAATGAGCTACGGCAGAGTATGTCCGAATATGATGCCTTTAACGAACCTCCTTTTCGTGGATTGCCGCTCATAGGTTCTCTTCCGGTCGTTTTACTAAGCATTTTGAGTTCTCTGGATTCGTACGTGAAAAATTTTATAGGTGATTGGCCCTATGTTCGGCTCAATTACGAGTTGATTTTAAAAATATTTGGTGCCATAGATGAGGAACCGTACCTCGAATTATATGATTTTTTTAAAAAAAACGCAATCCAAGTCGATTGGGTATGGCTTTATAACCATTCAGGGATTCATTCTCTACGCACTGGTTTCTTGCATTTGCATATGGAACAAGTCTTCTTTTCGGAATTTTTATAATCATAGATAGGACGTAGTCTTGCTCGATCAGGACCCTAGCTTTATTGCGAGCCAAAACAGCTGCGCTATTCTGTTCTACAGGTAGTATGAAATTTCCCCTTCCTCCACCACTTTACTAGTCTCGGCAGGTTGTTCTTCCTCTAGGTCTCTCCATTCCCAAGGAAGCTTGCTTCTTCGTGGGCTATAAGACATTAACAACTGGCTCTCGAGTATTCCTATCATCAAGTTTTTCTATTTCCATTATAAAGTTCGCGGGTATAAGTCAAAAGGTTAGCTCGCTTATTTGGCTAAACCATCCAAACAAGAAAAAGAAATACGGCACCGACATTTCCAATGGTAGTCAAGTTCACTGGAATAGGTTCTTTGAGCTATGATCCACCACTGTCGAATCAGCAGTAACGAAGTAAGTGAATTATTCATCGAGAACTTCCTATGGCATTCAGCCTTTTCCTTCAGCTTAGCGCCCTCACTGCTACTTCTCTCTATTAAGCTGCTCTCTGGGTCCGTCCATAAGCATGCATACTGGCGCTCTCTTATTGGCTAGGCCCCTATCTAATTAGCGGGTTATTATAACAATATAAAAATAAGATAATGTTTGGAGTTCAATAAGCTCTTTGCAAAAGAATAGTTCCTGCTAGTGAAGTACCTAAATAGTGCAATCTCTTGCATCGAGAATCATCCTACTGGATAACCTTCTTGCTTTGTCTTTCCCTTATCTTGCTAGCTCTATACCAGTGCTTGAAATAGGCATTTCTTTCAAGTTCAAAAGGTTGAAAAAGGCTGTAGCTCAAGTATGCATGGAATAGCACAGATAGCGGATAAAGAATAGTTTAGAGAAGGAAAGCCAGTAGAGTATGCCTTGGTTTAAGAGAGGAGGCATCTGGTATAAAAGGCAGAGCAAGGAGGTTTGAACTGGTAAGCTGATAAGCGAGCGTCGGTATTGGCTTTTTGATAGAGGAAAAGAAGTATGTTGAAAAGGTCCCCGGATATGCATTACTTTGGTAGTAAAGGAATATGCGTGAGAGGACTATTTCAAAGAAAGACCGGCCTATGGTAATTCTTGGCAAGGACGTAGTACCGGTATTAGAGATCAGGAAAGTAGTTGGGAGTATGTATGCCGGCAAAAAAGTACCCACACCTTCTTAGGTGGTAAAAGATCTTTTTATGAAAAAAATACATACATTCTTATAGGTCAATTTATCTCAATCGATGATATTGTTTCTGAATAGTTGACCTAACCAATCAAAGCTCCCTTGACTAGCTTTCCAGCATGCGCTACTACTGCCTACCTAGCAGTCACCTCTTCCTCCTCTATTCCATTTCTAGTGCAATATCTGACTTCAGTAGAAGAAGAGTACTCCCCTTCATAATGCTTCCTTCTTCAAGTCTTTCGCTAGTGAAGTTTGGGAAAGCTAGTAGGGAACTGCAACCAGAGAGAGAGTTCTAGTGAGTCCAGACTCTTTCTTTCGTTCATCAAAGCGAAGCATGGCTGCAATCCCAAACTCATCCTTTTTTCTTCTTATCATTCGCAATGCTACTATGGTTTTGATGTCTTCTTGTGTCGCTATCTGAGGTTTGAGATCAAGGGAATAGCTAAGCGTGTGGGTTGAAGTGAGTAAAGATCTGAAGCTAAGGTAAATAATAGGTTGAAACAGAAGAATGATAAGAATAAAGTACCTCTCTGAATAGCTACTTTCTTACTTGACTTTCTGATCAATAGAAAAAGACTTGCTGTCCTCAAGTTCA
>JXWR01000009.1_pt1:82500-93206 | contig 93206 bp, 60 predicted proteins | sample 315541 | NCBI WGS metagenome assembly JXWR01 (sample SAMN03273951, study PRJNA271842) | soil metagenome | isolation source: rice field ambient CO2 | place: India: CRRI Experimental farm Cuttack,Odisha-753006 | collected 2013-12-17
GTAAGCAAACAGCGGGACGTGAAGCAAGCCAGCTACAGGTGCTAGACGGCTTTCTCGTCAAAGAGCGTTCTATTTCTAGGGTCGGCCGTAAAAGACGGATTTGTTTATAACTGACCCATTTATAATATACCACCAAACTAGTCACTCATGGGAGGCTTCACTTGTGAACTACAATTCCCGTACTACGTAGTATGATTGGTTGCTCAACTGCCCCTTAAACGAAGAAGACCCCTGGGCCGCCTTGCGAAATACTTACTGCTCAAAAGCGAAGAAATTAAAATGCTTTACCTCTCTCTTCCGATGAATCCACTTCACATAAACATAATAAGTGTTTTGGCATGCCAGCAAGCGGTTGAGACTTTCGTTATTCCAAATTTACGAAGGGAAGGTTCCGAGGTATCGGAATGTGGTAAGCCAGCTCCACCTAGGGACATCGCCGGACGGTAGGCATCGGTTGCTCTAAAACTTCTCACCTGGTTTTCCTATTGTCAACTTTCCTTACGCAAGCGGTCAGTAAAGAAAAGCCGAGTCGAGTACAAGAAAAACTAATAGCTTCCTTTCGTTATCTGCATCTGCTTTCCTCAAAAGGTCTAGCTTTGCCAAAATCAATAGTTTAGTTGGTTGGGTCCTGTCGATCAAGTTATAGGAGCTGCTTGCTATCTATCAAAGGGTAGAAAAATACCACGTTTGCATTGAAGGAATGTCGCAGGAAGCTGCCGATCCGCGATTTCAAGTAGTTCGTGCTTCGGCGGCAGGGGACTATAGGCCATGAAAACCCACCCCAGGTATCTCCACCTGTGGATTGAGAGTAAAAACCAGTGAATTTCGTATCTCCCGCTGGCACACGATTTCTATTACTTTTCTTGTTTCCCGTTTCGGAGATCCGATAAAGGAATGGTAAATCGATATCTGGGCTCGAGCCAGGGTACTTATCCTCCCGTCTATAAATCAATGACCAATAAAAGACCAAAGGGGTGATAAATCAAGGGGCGGACAGGAGCAGCATCGTAGCTAGGAGCAGGTGTAGCACCGTAGCTAGTAGGAAGAAGTCCAGCATAGCTACATTCCCCTTCGGGTTGGCGCCCGTCTTCTCCAATAGAAATTTCATCATATCAAGGGCTAAGCTATCTGAAAACCTACTACCAATCTGAATGTAAAAGAAGAACTAAATACTACTATCCATGAGATCATCATAACAAAAACTAGAATTGCCCAGCTAAATAGGAATAGAAATAAATCCAGGGTAACTTGTATCATGAGATGGGTCAATTCCAATTTGAATTCCGTACGGCTACAACTCTTTTTAAACGAGTCGAAGTCCAGTCTTGTCACTTTCCCCCTTTCTTATCCTCTTTTTTATCCAACCTCTTTTATGTATTCTTGGCTATCAGAAAATCCTTAGAATAAAAGTTTGTCAGAAGAAGAAAAAAAGGAGCTCAATTGGCATTCATTCAAATAAAGTTTCACAAACAGGAGGCCTTGCTTTCGCACGGGGAGAGAGATAGCGATGGGCGGCTGCTGTCTTGTCACCGTGTTCCTGTATACCGATAAGATGATGAATGGTGATGCAGGACAGTCGAACTTATCCTTTATTCGTATTGTCAGCTATAAACTTGTTATCAGATCTATAAGGGACACAATCCTGTGGTGAAAGCCGCCATCAACATTCGCGTAGAGAGGTGCTTCCCAAAAAGGGAGGGGAAAACGAGATGATTGCTTTGCCCAGTAAACTATGCTTGCTCTGATGACCTGGCCTTTCTCCCGTTAAAAGGTGGGTACCTTTCCCTAAATCCTTCTCCCGTGCATGCTATTCTCCTGTTCCCCCGAAGGGCGGTATCAATACGGCAACCCGAAAGCTCGTTATCAAAGTGGTCTCTTCTCAAAAGCTTATCTGCCAGATGAAAACAAGTTCGTAGTAACAAGGGGCAAAACAAGCAGGTTGGATAAGGGTGCCAGTGAAGAAATCAAGAGAATATGCTTTGGAGTATTCATAGAAAGAAGTCTTCCTATAAGATAATCATCTTTCCTTTGTTTTGACATTCTTGATGTATTTTCCACTGTATGGACATCCTTCTATCTTTGTATCGGTAGCCTCTTCAAAGTATTGCTTTAAAGTTCCTCATGAAGACAGAGAACCAGCTGACTACTATAACTCCCCATCTCATCCCTGCTGCTGATCCGTGGTACCATTTCTCTATGGGGAAGTGTTGATTGATTAATGATCAGAAATAAAAAGAATGCAGAGAATAGGATCCACGGCTATGAGAGAAAGCAAACTATACTAGCTTCCTGCTGCCGATTAGTTGAAGGGAAAGTTAAAAATAGTCTTAAGAATTATAGAGCACGACAGCATTCAAATGAATGTTCTTAAAAAACAATATTTTTATTTATCATATTTTGACTAGAACTTCAGTTCTTTCACTTCGACACGTCTTCCAACTGATGATAAGTCAACTCAACAACATTTCCAGCTTAGCTGCCCTTTCACTTGCTTCTGCCTTTTCACTAGAATTAAGATAGTGTCCTCCCAGAATTGAGAAAGAAGAGAGAATACCTATGTGCTGCTATGCCTATGGTCCAGAATTGCTATCCGTACGACCTTGGTCTTTGATTGTAAAAAAAATACATACTAAGCAAGTAAGCCTGCCTAAAAGCATTTCTTTTTGACACCTCTCTCGATTTGAAGAGATTACACATCACTGCGAACTTATTCACTCTTCGAAGCCCCCACCACCTTCTTTCTTTGAGCTGAGCACTTTACTTCGGCTGTGGTCATTGCCTACCGGTAAACTCCCATACTTCCTTCTTTTGTTCGAGGGAGGCCATACATCTTCCTTCTTTGGTTGGATCCAGGTCAGAAAGTTATAGGGTGTGCGCAAACAAGTCTGAATTAATAAGAAGGGGCAGTACACTACCCATTTGGGAATTGGCAAATCACAGTCATACTTCTTAGAGTGGGGTGGAGCACCAGCACCTTAAGCTGCACCAGTATCTTAGTAAGATAGACACCGATTAAGAAACCGAGAAGTCTAGATTATGGGGACTCTATAAGTTTTTCTCAGATTTCCTGTGTCTGTACTACTGAACTTTCTACCCTGCATATTGTATGTATCCTTCGCCCTTATTTTCTGTTCTGAGAATCCGCCTTCACCCTTCGGAGAAAACATGGTGGCCGGAGACAAGGTATGTAGATTAATAGAGTTGCTCTTACTTTTATAATATATCATTGATCAAAACTTGGTTCCCATGGATGAAGTGTTTGAGTAGACAAAAGAAGAAGAAGCTGTAGAACAACACTAGAATGATTCCAACCGACATACCCACACACAAACAGACTAAGACTTTGTAGCCCCATTCTGTTGAGAAGGTGCAATCTATATACCAAGTTGTCTTTGAGGTACCTCAAGCACAACCTCCTAAAAGACCATGTGACCATCAGATTTACCTCACGATAGTCAACCTGTGAATCAAAGGCTTTATAGGTATTCACACCACCGGTTGAAATTTATGCCATAATCAAGGAGTGCCCAGAATGGTACTCTACAACCTAGTTCATGCCTCACCGGCTCTTCATGTAAAGAAGAAAGATGGTTCGAGGTCTGAGTTTCAGTTTCTTAGAAAGCCACTTCTCTAAGCATGCATGCCGACATAGGTGTAGCGGTAATCACCGAAGTTTGATTGCAGTGTGGTAAGGGGTCTGTGAACCAATTGTTAAGGGGTAAGGCTAAGCTCACTTTATCATTAAGAAAGCGCTCCATCCTAAGAGATCGGCATCATACTAAGGACAGTGCCGAGCAAGGTCCTAAGGGATTTGAATTCCACACGCCTACGAAGCATTCAGTTAGTGGATATTAAGGGAACGAACGGTTGTTGTACAATACGAGACGATGGTATGATATCACTCCTACTTCATTCTCTACTTCACTCAGGTCTAAAATCATAAGGAAAGTGTCATCCCTGCGAGGAAAGACAGAAAGATCTTAAGAAAAGCTAATCTCATCTTTACTAAAGTAAAGAAAAAGATGGGTCCCGAATGAAATTATAGAGAAATCCTTGTTATTCGCGGAAATAGGATCGGAACAAGAAGGCTTCCAGGAATTGGCAAAAGACTGAACTTCAATTTGTACTTTTATCGCGTAAGCTTGTACCAATAGGCCTGTATTAATTTGTATCATCATTCATCAAAGGCAAGGCACCATTTAACTCCTTTCAGTAATTTTCATTTAGGTAAAGAAGTGCTTATAGTACATACACATGAGACAACTCTATTCCCTATTGGAGAAAGAGAAACATACCATGCGTGTTAGGAATGACATAGCAGCCTATTGCTAAGCTGGTGGTACCATTTTCTCGTAAGTGCATCTTAATTGTGAGATTGTCTATCTACTGATTTGTTTACTTCTTTAGGTCTTGTTGTATTGCTTGTCATGTAGATTTCGATGTCAATATATGAACCGAGGTTGTAATTGCTAAAGTATTTTTAGAATTATGTGCATCCATAATGAATTTGCATTTTAGAAACAATTCATGGAGCAGTGCATGTCTGCTTCGTCTTTCAGGATCGGTTCCCGGCGGGGTGCGGCTTGTAGATGGTTCCGACCTAACCCCATCTTTGCCATCGGCGTCCCACTTTTTCCGCTTATCATCATCTTCTGAATTAGTCGGAGGTTTCCATTCAACTGTTATATCCTCTTTTACATTTGTTTTGTAGGATACAAGAAAACTAGAAAAATCTAGTTGATTGCTTTTGATAAACCCAGCCAATTCATGGACCATTCTCTTTGATTCTTTTTCACCGACGGTCATAGTGCTTTCAGGCGATATAGCAAAACAGCCATAAAGACTGTTCATTGTCATTTTATGAATGAATTCTAAGGCTTTTCCTCAACAGGTTGGACTATTAGGATACTTCGATCCTATGCTTTCCTAATCTAGCGACTTTCGGATTATTCTTATTCCCGGTTGTGTGAAAAAAAGGAGCCCTTACTCATCTTAAACAAAAGGCTTAGCGCCCTCAACTTACCAATTTGACTATAGGCTGGCTCTTGGTGGAAAGGTGTAATTTTTGATTCTTTTCTTGGAGCTGCAGATGTAAAGAAGAATTGAATGCCGGCTATTGCTTGATCTTATCCCTAGTCTCTAGGTTGGCTGGCCGTAAACAACCAACTACTGCATAAAGAACAGAACAGAAGGATAGGGCTGAAACGTGGCTAGAAATGCGGAAAGCAATCGATTGAATCCAACGTGAGTCAACAGCGGGGTCTATTAGTGCGTTACCGAGGGTGGTATCAAAGGCATAAAAGGGTTCGAAAGTCACAAGCCACGGCGCTAACACGCATCCATTTTTTAGCTTAATGCTGACCAATTGGTCATGAACATCGTAAGGCGTTGCTCTTCGCGAATCCCTGCCGTAGTATCAGCTACCCCTACTCGCTTAAAGCCCTTTACCGAAGAAGTTCTACTTTCCCTTCGACATCTTGTAAGTCACTGCCTCCTTACCCAGCGAGTGAATGAACGAGCCAATAAACTGGTGATCGGTCCATTTACTATTTATTATAGTCTATGACGGAAGATCGTCGTCTCTTTGCACATGAGATGCGTACTTTGTGGTTGGCCAGGATAAGCAAAGCCTACATCATCTAGGACTTGCCATTGAAAATAAACCTTTCTATTCGGTCATCAACAGCTCGGGTCCATTTAGCTTCGGTAACCAAATAGAAACTGATAGAGTTCTCCGCGAAGGCTCACTGAATTCAGGTAAATCAATTCTGATTTGATCACTCGATCCATGGCACCCAGCATCTAGCACTACACGTAGATCGGAAAAGACGCAGTTTTCTTTTTCTCATCACTTCAAGGGGCTAGGCTACATGAACCATTGCTACTTTTACTCCTTAAAGACGTATTGAAAGCAGCACATCCATCAAAGAATATAATAGACCACTAGCAAGAGTGTTAAAGACCTACGTCCGAACAAGGAGACAGGCGACCTGGTAAGGTAATATGGCACAATCGGTTAGGACACATGAGTCATAGGGGCATAAAAATTCTAGCAAACAAAGGCTTGTTGCCAAAGGTGAAGACGGTAGAGATGAGCTTTTGTGAAGATGGTGTGCTTGGTAAACAAAAACGGGTTAGTTTTGCGGGGCATGAGTTCAAAGGAGAAAGGCTAGAATTGGTTCACACATATGTGTGGGGGCCGGTCCAATCACTCGGCAGATCACGCTATTATGTCACCTTCATTGATGATGCGACTCGGAAGGTATGGGTTTACTTTCTTAAACATAAACCCTCGTGCCTACGTGGAGAAGATTGGAGTAGAGAAGGCTTCCTTCTGGGCTTTTTGATTTGAGTGTCAGGGCTTTTCAACGATTATAAAGCTCTCTATGACGGCGGCTAAGTCGAGGAGTAGGCACACAAGAGTGCTTTTTTTGGGGGCTCAACCTGTATAGGTACTGTGTAAGGTTAGCTCTATTGGGCGCCGCACTTACTTATTGTAAAACATGCGCCAGAATGCCCAGACATGAAAACTATATATGATAATATGGTTTTTAACAAACTTGTCTCTCTTTATATTCTAAGAATTGTCCGCCCTTGTCATTTTACTTCTTACGCGGGATTTATGGACAAAAGTTAGCCCGGATTACTAAAGATCTTTGTTGCGGGAAAAGGAGGGATTTGCTGAGTTCAAAAGCAAGAGTACTTCAGTGAAAAAGCACAAAATTCATTCCCAGTTCAAAGTGATACACAAACAGCTTGTTGCTAATGAATTCACAAAATAAATGCTTGCTAGGTAAATCGTACTTTTTGCACAGTCACATATGGCTCGTAACTATTCTCGGTGTTATCTTACAACTACTCTTCCTTTCTCTCCTTCGGAAGAACTAGTCTTTGAAGCAAGAGATGAACATATTGTGGGCGGATCTTCTTACCCATTGATTGGAACATCGTAAAAACTCCGAAGATCCTTTTCACTATAGTTAGTGACGTATCCAAATTCTGTATACTATTGGTGGACGGGACATTCCCCGCTTCCTTCTGCTTTGTTTTCACGAAGCGAGCGCTTTCAACAAGCTTCTTTTCTTTGGTAATAAGCAAAAGTGTGTAAAGTCCTCCGTTTTATCACTGGGAAAGCTTTGTTGTCTTCGTTTTCTTTCTGCCGTAGTATATCACCGCATATGATCTGGCCTTTAAAGTGGGTTAGTAAGAAAACTTACCTTTCTGGGTAAGTGCCCTTTTAATGTTTAAGAGCTAGTTGAGCAGTAAAATAGAAATAAGAGCTGCTAAAACAATATCCTTTTTCTTAAAGTTCCTACGATGCTAGTTTTTAAAAGGCATATACACTCAGATAATGCAGCAAGAGTTCCCCACTACCAAGTAAGCTCTTTCTACTTGTTCACCTGGATGAAAACTACCTGGCTTTGTTTGGCTACTTTTTTTATTGGCTAGTGTGATTTTATATCTCAGGCTAGACTCGCTTGAGCTGTCTTACATTAGTGGGGCTATATGTGAATCGCAGAGGTCTGTAAATTAAGGCAATAGGCGGGCACATTTGAAATGCAGCAGTAGTGAGCTCCTATAGAAAATCCAAAATTCAATAAAAGGTCATAATGGTCGGAAGCTGTTCACTACTTCAGAACCATCCAGAAGGCAAGAGAAAAAAGCACCTGAGGTCAGGTGTTTCTTAGGAGTTCAATATGTTTCATGTGTGTTTTTGCAAATCTTTTTTCTTCACTGGTCCTGCACGCTTGATAAAAAGGATCTGGTGTCTATGCCAGGTTGGTAAACCATATAGATCTTGCCCAAACAAGGAGTAGGGGCTAGCTTGTAAGCCACGACTTAGTACTACGAGGATTCGGGCGGAGTTTCACATATAGATAGGTCGGGATGAAGATGAGAAATAGGTTCGGTTGTGAATCTGGGTCAAGAAATGGGGGTTATGCGCCAGCCTATCAAGCAAGCCGAATAGGCGCGCCTGGATGATCAATTCCTTGGTTTTTTCTTACCTGACCGAGAGACGGGGCCGATAGAGCATATTCCGGACAAGTTGGTTCGATTCGCAGTTCACTTTCTATAAGATAACAAAACAGCAGACCCGCCCCATGCTTTTCTTTACGCTGACCCAGCATTCCCCTTTGCATTTCTTCCAGGCACAAAGGGATTCGTTTTTATGAGAAGCGAGTTGTTCTAGGCTGGGCCGATCCCTACCCGTTTTGATCTGACAGCGGACGAACAGAGAAACGTGGGTCTTTTTCTCGCATTTTAGCGATCAATACCGAATCCTCATCTATGCAATTCTTGTACTTATTTGATGAAAGACAAAGAAAGAGATCAGGTTATTTATGATCGGAGAAAAGGAAACGATCAAACCGCCTACACCTATTCCATTGGTTAACTATTCCGGTTCTAATCTGGAATCGTAGTGAGAGTATCTAGCATACATCTGTACATTCTGAACTAAGTTCTACTAATTTCTTCTAAGATAGTGGTGTTCTCATTCCCGCTTGCACTAACGAACTGTGATGTTTACGGATGAGAAGTAGGCTGTTGGACAGATGATGCTTGTATTGCCAGCCTTCATCGGCTCCGAGGTGTGGCCGGGTGAGCAGTCTGCGGAACGTTTCACTGCCTGGCCTCCCGGGTTTCTGAGTGCTAGCGAACCTCCTTAGAAGTAGCTATATTGGAATACCCCGCTGACTTCAGATTCTGATTGGCTGGAGGTGAAGACCTAAGCATTGGCTTACACTGACTCCTCTATCAAAAGAAAGGGTACAGGCACTAGACAAATTACCTACTGGTAATGTAAAGGGAGGACCAGAGCTGCCACATAGGGCAGTTTTACATCGATAGCAGGTAAAGACAGATAGTCAGACCTACCAATATAGTTAAGTCGGACCCGAAAGACAGCTTCACAAGACCATGTAATAGTTTACTTGTTCTTTTCTTAGCACTTTATCGAAGATATATCGCTGATTATAAAAACAAATTGGCAGAGCTTGCATTTTTTCTTCCACTGAGCGAGGTGTAGATAGCCTGCTTTTTCTCTCTACTAAAGGGGTCACACATTGGAGTGTGGATTTTGGGGGAAGTGTGGAGATAAATACTACCCTGGGCATCAGTGTAAAATCAAACTAAACATGCTATTGGGTTAAGAAGAAGAGGTTGGTGAGGATGAGGAAGATCCACAGGAGGAGTTAAGCAATAGTGCAACAGAAAAGCAATTAGAACCTGAAGAAGCATTAATCTCCATGTTTGCTATCTCCTCTAACCCTAATCTCTTTTGTTTGCTACTATGATCAATTTGGCATTTCGATCATCTTTTGTTTTGAAGGTACTTATAACAACCAATTGAGCATATATCTGTACATGCTGGTACGCGTGATTTAGTACTAGAGACACATTATTACCTAATGCTGCTGATAATGTACTGTCTTTTATAGTGACAAACAACCTATGTTTCCATCTTTTTAAAGCTGTTTACTAGTTATCTGTCCGAGAAACAAACTATCACACAATTAAAGCCCGCAATGCACAGAACATAAGGCACATACATACCACTTTAGCACACTTTACAGAACACGAGTGCAACATACCAATTCTAGAAAAAACACATAAACAGAATCCAAACAAAGTCACTTAAGAATAGGCAAGGGACACACCGTCCACGCCACCTACTTGAAGAGCAGAAAAGAGTATAGTTAGTGTAAGGAAAGTATTATAGGAAAGACCCTATAAGTTCAGACAATATGCTACATTCTATGATATCCTATTCAATCCCCAGGTTAGCATGCGTTGCTCGTCGTGCTAATAAATCCTCTCTTCTTAAAGCCCAAGTAGGACAAAGAAATGCAAGTAAATACCCTCGATTCATTCCTTTTATGCGAGTGGGAAAGCTAGCTAGAAATCAATGACAAGGAGTAGAGCCTAGAGCAAAAGGGCCTGGCGTCAGGTTAGTTAAAGCAAGAAAGTCAATGCTGGTGCTCGCTTATTCAATCCTTTTTTCTCTCCTCCTTTGTGCTAATCACTAGGTCAAAAGGAACCCTTAATACGGAGTTTTATACTTGTTCTTACTTGTGTTAGTGAAGCCGGATAGTTCAACTTGCCTGCCCAAAGTCAATCTATGAAAAGTCTTCCTTATAGGCGCACCCAGCTGTAAGAGAGTAGAAGCAATCGGAGTAAATAAATCCCATAGTGAAATGAGCGTTAGATGTTGACTAGACAAAACTAGCTAATACATGTAGTAGGGTAACTTTTCCTTTTTTCTCGGTTATGTGAAAAGGGAGAAAACTCGCTACACTTTATAGGAAATGAACTACTCTTAATGCAAGCTAGTCGAGCTGGATGAGTTGTTAGGAATGGCTCAACCCAGGCAGCGCTAAACCTTTCTTTTCCAGGCAAATCTCTCACTTCAATCTTTCTGGGCTAGCTATGTTCTCGGACCCCACCAGAGTAGGTTTCACCATCGAGTAATGAAGATGTTAACTTCTAGTACAAGCAAGCAAAATCTAATGCCCGAGAAAGAGGGAATGGCATTGAGGCTTCATCCTTGGAAGAAGACGGGAGTGCTACTAGGGACGAACAGAGTTCTGGGGCCAGAGGAAGGGGAACAAAAGGTAGAATATGCGGGTTATCGTAGAATCTCTGAGTGGCGATGCCCTCTACTACCTAATACTAAAAGAAGGGGACTTTGAAAGCCAAAGCCAAGA
>JXWR01000382.1_pt1 | contig 80669 bp, 67 predicted proteins | sample 315541 | NCBI WGS metagenome assembly JXWR01 (sample SAMN03273951, study PRJNA271842) | soil metagenome | isolation source: rice field ambient CO2 | place: India: CRRI Experimental farm Cuttack,Odisha-753006 | collected 2013-12-17
CAGGAATTGGTGCCGGATTTTCCAATGAAGAATTTGAAAATGCAGGAGGTAAAATTGTTTCTCATGCGGAAGCTTGGAAGGCTAAGTTGTGTATTAAAGTTAAGGAGCCTGACGAAGAAGAATATCAATATTTTGAAAAGGGTAAGATTGTTTGGGGCTTCCAGCATTTAGCTTCTGCAAAAGCTACCGTGGAAGCTATGATGCAAGCAGGAGTAACGGCAATTGGTGGTGAAACGATTGTCAAAGATGGAAAGCTAGAACTGTTAGCACCAATGAGCCAAATTGCGGGGCGCCGCTCAGTAATCATGGGAGCATATTATTTAGAAGCGCAACATCAAGGCGCTGGTATTTTATTGTCAGGAATTCCAGGCATGATTCCAGCGGGTAATGTTGTAATTTTTGGTGGCGGTAACGCCGCTACCGGTGCAGCAGATACAGCACTGGGATTAGGTTGCTCAGTGGTAATTATTGAATTGAACGACCAGAGAATTCAACAGCTCCAAAAATTATATGAAGGTAAAAAAGTTCGAGTCGTTAAGTCAAATGAAGCAAATTTAGCCCAAGAAATCAAAGATGCTGATTTATTTATATCGACCATTTTAATTCCAGGTTCTCGGCCACCCAAGTTGGTTAAAGAATCGATGGTTAAAAATATGAAGAAGGGCTCAGTCATCGTTGATATTGCAATTGATCAAGGCGGAACGGTAGAAACCATTGACCATCCAACGACGATTGACGATCCAATTTTTATTAAAGATGGCGTAATTCACTATGCTGTACCTAATCAACCAGGAGCAGTTCCACGGACATCCACGATGGCTTTGGCTGCCGGTAATTTAGATTATCTATTGGAAATAGCCGATCAGGGGATTGAAGCTGCTGGTAAAAATGATCCAGCATTAGCATCTGGGATTAACCTGTATGAAGGAAAAATTACTAATCAAGGTTTGGCAGACTCCTTGAATCTTCCATATACTGAACTGAAACTATAGAAAAAGGGGGTGGCGTTGATGTTAGTAGAGAAAGAACCCAGAAACCAAGTTGTAGCAGTAACTGATAATTTATTAAATCTAAATCAGATTGAAGAAGCCCGCGAGGTTATTAAAAAATATGCGCGTCGGACACCGTTAGTTAAGTCCATGTTTTTGAGCAACAACGTTGTCCATGGGGATGTCTATTTAAAATTAGAGAATATGCAATTAACCGGTTCTTTTAAATTTAGAGGGGCGAATAACAAAATTAACCACTTGAATGAAGAAGAAAAACAACGAGGTGTAATTACAGCTTCGGCTGGAAATCATGCACAAGGAGTAGCTTTGACCGGTAAGTTGCTGGGAATTAAAACTACGGTAGTGATGCCGGATGAGGCGCCCCAAATGAAGCGCGATGCAACCCGAGGATATGGAGCGGAAGTAGATATTCATGGCGCAACTTTTGATGACGCTCACGAATGGATGCGAGAAAGAGCTGAAAAAGAAGGAAAAACCATTGTAGATCCGTTTAATGATGCTTTAATTTGTGCTGGACAAGGAACTATCGGTTTGGAAATTCTAGAAGATTTAGTGGATGTAGAAACCGTTGTAGTACCAGTCGGGGGCGGTGGCTTAATTTCAGGAATCGCCACGGCCTTAAAGTCGATCAACCCTTCGATTCATATCGTCGGAGTTCAATCGGAAAATGTGCATGGCATGAAGGCGTCTGTTGATGCAGGCAAAATTGTTAAACATCACCAAGATTTTACGCTAGCAGACGGAACTGATGTAGCAACCCCAGGTGATATTACATTTGGGATTGTTTCCAAACTAGTGGATGAGATTGTCTTGGTTAGTGAAGAAGAAATTTCAAAAGCAATGAAAGATTTAATGCAGAGAACCAAGGTGGTTGCTGAAGGAGCAGGAGCATTGCCAACGGCCGCTTTAGAAGCAGGTAAGATTGATCCAAAATGGACTAAAGATAAGAAGGTTGTGGCTTTAGTTTCCGGTGGAAATGTGGATCTACAGCGAGTTTCACAGATTATTGATCACTTCTTTACTCCTGTTGATACGCATAAAGGTGCCATTGGGTAATTAATATTTTGTGAGTGAAAGAGGGAATCAAATTGGCAAAAAATAAGGAGCAAAAAAGCGGTAAACATGTACCGTATGTCACTAAAAAGCAACGGGGTGGTAGTCCAGCCATCTTAATCATGGGGATTATTTTAGCTATTATTTTTGGTGCATCAACGGCTTATTCAGGGATGAAAGCTGGATTAACGGTCGCCGCAGGAATTCCAGGTTCAATTATTGGATCGGGATTGGTTAGTATTTTTGCCAGAAAAAAAGGGATTTTAGGCAAAAATATACTGCAAGGCATGTCGAGCGGTGGTGAAGCCATTGCCAGTGGAATGATTTACGTTTTACCAGCCATTATTTTAATTGGCGGGCACGTTAATTTTTGGACCGGAATGATGGTGGGAATTTTAGCCGTGTTATTTGCCATTGGGAGTGCTTCGTTAGTACAAAATTATCTGATTGTAGAAGAACATGGACGTCTAGCTTATCCCGAATCAATGGCGATTACGGAAGCGTTAGTGGCCTCAGAAAGTGGTGGCGATTCACTTAAATTCTTAGGAATTGGTTTCGGAATTGGTGGTTTGATTACCATGGTTACGACCCAAGTTTTCGGGTGGCTAAACAATATGATTACTTACACCGGAAACTCATTTTATCGTTGGAAAATGTCTACTGAAGTTAATCCAATGTTAGCAGGAATCGGTTTTGTAGTTGGAATTGATGTGGCTTTAACGATGTTTGCGGGATCGATTCTTTCAAACTTTGCGGTAGTTCCGTTGGTAAGCTACTTTACCCAAATGGCTGGCGGAAGTGCTCACGTTTGGAATAATGCAGCTTTGCATATTTCACAAATGGGTGTGGATGATGTCGCTGGATCGCACGTTAAGTATATTGGGGCTGGAATGATGCTTTGCGGAGGAATCATTGGAGCAATCAAGTTGATTCCCGTAATCTGGACTTCGATAAAAAAAGTAATCAACGCTCGCAATAGCGCTACGGAAGAAAAGAATGCCCTAGGTGTGATTGCATTGATGTTGTCGGTAATTTTAATTTTTGTCGCTGGTTTTATTATTTCAGGTTCATTTTTAGTTGCTCTTATTGGTGGAATTCTTTCACTATTATTAGCTTTATTATTTGTAATTGTTTCGGCCCGTTTAGCAGGAACCATCGGGTGCTCGAACGCGCCGGTGTCAGGGATGACTATTGCTTCATTGGTAATTATGACTTTGGCCTTTGTATCAATGGGATGGACAAATCAGAACTACAGTGAAATCTTATTGCTATTTGGGGTTTTCATTGTTACCGCAATCTCGGTTGGTGGGGGTTATATGCAGACCCAAAAAGTTAACTATATGATTGGTGGTTCCAATCGTGAGATGATGAAATACTACATGATTGCCGGAATTGTGGGGGTATTTACGGTCGTAGGAACAACCGTGATCCTAGCTCCACAATTACAGGTGACCGGTTCTAACCCACCATTTGGATTACCCCAAGCCAATTTGATTGCAACGCTAACAACGGGAATTATGTCGGGAAATCTACCATGGATTATGGTCATTGTCGGAATAGTAATGGCGATTGTTTTATGGATGCTAGATTTACCAATTATGACGGTGGCTTTAGGTTTCTACTTACCAATTTCGACTACTTCGATCATTTTAGTGGGAGCGTTGCTTAAATTGATTGTAGATAAGACAACTAAGGGAGAAGCATTAAAAGCTAAAAGAATCCAAAGTGGTGTCAGTCTTTCTTCAGGTTTAATCGCTGGGGGCTCAATCATTGGTTTGATTGGTATTATTCTACACGTGACTGGTTTGCTTAAAGATGCGTCACCTAAAGGTTTTGCCGCCGGAAATGCGATGGGAATCATAATCTTAATTGTATTAGCGGTTGCCATCGTTGTACCACTTTACATGATTAAAAAGGTAGAAGATCGGAAACCAAGTGATGAAAACGAGGGATGAGCATCAGTTAACAGATGATGAATTACGGGAGATTGTATTTGAAAAGAATCCACGAGTGGACTACGAACTAAAACAAGGAATTATTACAATTATTAAGCCACAAGATCATTGGATTCAAAGATTTTTCCGCAAGCTTAATTTTAAAATTCCCGAAAATACTTATTTAGATTTGGACGAATATGGGAGCTTCGTATTTCAACAAGTAAATGGTAAGCGGAGTGTCTATGAGATTGGGCAAAATTTAGGTCATAAATTTACCGAAGCTAACGAGTATTTATACAGTCGTTTGTGGTTATATTTAAATCATCTGGAAGAAAACGAACAAATTATTAAACGGATTTCTTAAATTTACGAAGGAGAATATTATGGAAGATCGAATCGAATTGTCAGCATGTACCTCAATCATGGTAGGAAAAGCAGCTTCCCTAGATGGAGCGACGTATATTTCTAGAAATGAAGACCGCCTAATTGCCATTCATCCAAAGCGTTTTTTGGTACAACCAGCAGTTAGCGGGCGTAAAGAAACTTATACATCGCCCTACAATGGGTTGACGGTGCCTTTACCAGCAAGCGGTTATCGCTATACTTCTACGCCGAATGGGGATGAAAGTGATGGCCCTAATGAAGAGGACGGCTTTAACGAAAAGAACGTTGGTGAAAGTGCCACAGAAAGTGTTTACGCAAACGAACGGGTACTGGCTTATGATCCATTTGTTAAAAATGGATTGGCAGAAGATTCAATGACTACTTTGGTATTGCCTTTTATTAATTCGGCGCGCGATGGTGTGCGCTATTTGGGTGAACTGGTTAAAAAGTATGGTTCTGCTGAAGGAAATGGTGTCCAATTTAATGATGCGGATGAAGTTTGGTATATGGAAATTGTGACCGGTCATCAATGGGTCGCTGTACGAATTCCCGACGATTGCTATGCCGTGGCAGCTAACCAAATTGCTATTGAGGATATTGATTTTAACGATCCCGATAACTACATGTGGTCAGAAAATATTCAAACATTTGTGGAAGAACATCATTTGAATCCTGACCGAGATCGGTGGAACTTCCGTCACATTTTTGGAACGGATACTGAAAAAGATCATCACTACAATACTCCACGGGTTTGGTTTGCCCAAAGGTACTTAAATCCAGAAATTGACCAGGATCCTGAATCTCCAGAACTACCATTTATTCGGAAGGCTAGCCGGAAAATTGCAGTTGAGGATATTCAATATATTTTGAAGTCTCACTATAACGAAACTAAATACGATCCTCTCGGAAGCGGAAGTGAGCACGATCGCAAGACTTATCGGGCCATTTCGCTATCGAGAACTGCTAATTCACACATTCTCCAAATGCGCGATAGTCGTAAAAATGGTGCTGCCGGAGTGCAATGGATTGGATTTGGCGTGCCAAGTTTCTGTCCACACGTTCCGTTCTTTACGAATGCAAATGATACAGACGTTTCATATCGAGAATTACCTGAACAAATGTCGTTAGATAGCGCCTACTGGTTATATGAAACATTAGCAATGGTCGTTGAATCTCATTATGCGGAATTTATCCAAGCGGACCTAGATTATCAAAAGGAATTATCACAATGGGCAAGAACGAAGATTAGTGAGGTTGATCAGCAAGCTGAAAGACTTGAGGGAACCCAGCTTACGGACTATTTAACTGAACAAAATCATTTAATCGCCCAGCATTATAATGATGAAACTAAAAAGCTTCTAGCAGAACTAACGAAACAGGGAGCGGAATTGTCGAAGTTGACGTTTAAGATGGATCCTAATTTGTAGAGGTAATAAAACCATTTTAAGGATTTATAAGGATACTCAATATCTGCTTTCAATGGATTTCCTCGTTTCTTTAGTATAAAAAAGGTTTTTGGATACAAAATAAAAATCCCAGAAGACAGTTTTTGTCTTCGGGATTTTTAAGTTAGAGGTTTATTTTTTATTTGCCAGGCACATAATCAGGATCAATAATTAAAACCGGTTTAATAACTTCACCTGAACGAGAAGCAGCATTTGCTTCATTAATTTCGTCAAAATTAAAGAATTTTTCAGTCTTATCAAAATCAAACATGCCAGCTTTATAGAATTCAATTAGACGAGGGATGTCAATTTGTGGAATCGAATCGCCCATGTTGACACCGACAATCTTCTTGTCATCTACACAAAGATCATTCCAAGTATCAAGGTCAATGTGATTTGGTGTTACAGCGATAGTTGCGGTGGTACCACCTTGGGTTAGAGTTTTGATGGAATCTTCCATGACTTTAGTGATACCAGTTGTGTCAACAGCCCAATTAACTCCGAGGCCGCCAGTTAACTTTTTCACTTCTTCGACTACATCAACATTTTTACTGTTGATAATGTCAGTAGCACCTAATTCTTTGGCTAAGGCTAAACGAGAATCAACAATATCAATTCCAATCACTTTTGTACAACCAGAAATCTTACCAGCCATCATAGCTGCTAAACCAACGGCTCCTGTACCAAATACGGCGATGGTGTCGCCGGGGCGTGGTTGAAGAGTGTTGAGAACGGTACCTGAACCAGTTACATAGCCACATCCAAGTGGTCCAACTTTACGAAGATCGATATCGTCATCAATTTTAACGGCATTTCGTTCACGAACAACGGTTGTAGAAGTGAATGAACTTTGGTCAAACATATCTGCGACGTGTTTGCCATCTTCAGTGAAGTGGCTTGAGCCATCTGGACGTACACCAGAAAGATTGTTAGTGGCGTAGTTCCGGCATTGAGTTGGGATACCACGTAGACAATTATCACAATTTCCACAAGCATAGAAACTTAGAATGACATGATCGCCAGGTTTAAATTGTGTAACTTCTGGTCCAACTTTTTCAACGATTCCGGAACCCTCATGGCCAAGAACAATCGGATAATCAATAATAGCATCGCCCACCCGTAGAGCTTCGTCAGAATGACAAATTCCACTGGCAACCATATGAACTTGAATATCGTCTGGCCCCATTTCAGCTAATTCAATATCATCTTTAATCTTAAAATCACTATTTTGTTGATCGACAACTGCTGCTTTAATTTTCATGAACTAGGATCTCCTTTGTGAATTGGTATGTATGATTCATAAACTAATTATTTCACAAAAAGAAAGCGTTTGCAAAACCAACTTTGTATAAATAACTTATTTTTAATTTACGCTTGAAAGAGTTCTAATATGTGGTTATATTGGTGTTAATTAGCAGAGAAGAATAATTTGGAGGGTTAAATATGCAGAAATTAGTATCAATCGATGTAGGTGGAACATCAATAAAATATGGCCTGTGGGATGAAAATACCAAGCAATTAAGTGACAAAGGAAGTATTGCAACACCTGATAATATTGAAGATTTTTATCAAGTTCTTCAACAAATTAAAGATAGCTTTAAGGATGTCGATGGAATTGGAATGAGTATCCCAGGTGCAGTAGACCAGCGCACGGGGGTGATTGGTGGCATTAGCGCCATTCCATATATTCATAACTTTCCAATCCAAAAAGAACTAGAGGCACGATTAGAAACTAAAATAACAATGGAAAATGATGCTAACTGTGCGGCTTTAGCTGAAGTATCAATTGGTACAGCTAAAGACATGAATAATGTACTATTTGTAGTTATTGGTACTGGCGTAGGTGGTGCGGTTGTAATAAATCGTCAAATCGTTCACGGAAGCCATCTTTACGGTGGTGAATTTGGTATGATGTTAGCGTTAGAAAATCAACAGCTTAGTAAAGTTGGAACGGCTGTGTATCTCGGTCAAAATTATAATGACAAATATGATAATAATTTATCCGGGCGAGAAGTTTTAGAACTTGCTTATAAGGGTGACAAAAATGCCATGAAAGAGGTACAAAAGATGTACGATAATCTTGCGCATGTCATTTATAATATTCAGTTCGGAATAGATCCAGAGGCAATCATTATTGGTGGTGGAGTTTCTGCTAATACTAATTTTATTAAAGGATTGAATCAAACTCTTCAAAACCTTATGATAAATCTTCGCGATATTCCAATTACTCCTCAAGTAAAGGCTGCAGAGTTACATAATGATGCTAATTTAGTTGGAGCTGCATATAATTTTTACAATTAGCAAACAAGGCTAAGAAAAAGAGAATTTTTATTTTATGGAGGATCAAAAAGATTAGATTCGAGCTCAATATGAGTTCAATCTAATCTTTTTTTGTTTGTATAAAAAGGTAGTGCAATGCTTGCAGTAAAACAACTGCTACACGTTGTCTTGTTAGCGCTTCCAAAAAATATAAAATAAATATATAAAGTTAGAGAGGAGGAGGAGGATGTTAAAAGAATTATTGGCCAAGAAAACCATTCAATACTGTGACGATGAAAATATTGATTGGAAAGATGCCATTAATATTGCATCTAACCCATTAATTAATGACGGAAGTATTTCCCCGCGTTATGTTGATTCAATGATAAAAATAACTATGAAAGAAGGGCCATATTTTAATATTGGGCCAGAAGTAGTACTGGCACATGCACGGCCTAGTGATGGATCTAACGGCATTGCATTATCGCTTCTAAAAACAAAAAAAGATGTATATTTAGTTAATAGCCATCATCCTGCAAAGTTATGGTTTGTTCTAGCAGCGAACGATAATCATAGTCATTTAGAAATGATCAAAGAACTCATGCAATTATTAACCAATAAAGAAAAATTAAAGTTATTACTTAATGCGAACGATGAAAAGAGTATTAAAGAAATAATTGAATAATAAAAGGAGAATTTAAAGTGAAAATATTAGCGGTTTGTCAAAGTGGATTGGGAAGTAGTTTTATGGTTCAAATGAATATTCAACAAATTTTAAAAGATGAAAATGTGTCAGAAGAAATTCAAGTAGACCATGCGGATGTTGGTAGTGCGACTGGAGATGCAGCAGATTACTTTTTTGTTGAAGCAACGTTAGAAGGTGCTCTTGGAGGGATTCCAAATAATAAGATAATTTTATTAAATAGTTTAATTGATAAAGAAGAAGTAAAAGATCAAATAAATAAAATTTTGGATCAAGAAAATATCAAACATAGCTAATATAAACGAAAGTAGGTACAAATATGAAGTGGGTTCTTAATTTGTTTGTTGCAATTGCTACCCAACCTGCAATTTTGATGGCTCTAATTGCTATGACAGGATTATTGCTTCAAAAGAAAAAAACAACGGAGGTAGTACAAGGAACAATTAAAACTTTTACAGGTTTTTTAGTTTTGATCGGTGGATCAGGTATTTTAAGTAATTCGTTAGCTCCGTTTGCAAGTATGTTTCAGTCTGCACTACATGTACAAGGTGTAGTTCCTAGTAATGAAGCTGTGGTTGCTATCGCACTAGTGAAATATGGATCAACTACTGCTCTAATTATGTTAGTAGGTATGATTATAAACATTTTACTAGCAAGATTTACTAGATTTAAATATATCTTTTTAACAGGTCAAGCAATGTTATATGTGTCTTGTTTAACAGCAGTAATTCTTATTTCAGCCAAACTTGGAAATGGATGGCAAACAGTTCTTTTAGGTGGAATATTTGAAGGTACATTATTAACTGTAACACCGGCGCTTTGCCAACCATTTATGAAAAAAATTACGGACGGTGATGCGGTTGCAATGGGGCATACAGGGAATATTGGGTATGCTGCAGCTGGGTTAGTTGGTAAATTGTTTGGAAATAAAGAAAAAAGCACAGAAGACCTTAATATTCCAAAAGGATTAAGCTTTTTAAGAGATTCAACGGTATCAATTACATTATTAATGAGTGTTGTTTATGTAGCCTTGACTATTGTAGCTGGACCACACTTTGTAGAAACAAAGTTAAGCGGTGGGACTAATTATATTATCTATGCTCTAGTTCAAGCAGGTACATTTGCAGCAGGTTTTGTAGTTGTATTACAAGGTGTACGCATGATATTAGCTGAAATTGTTCCTGCATTTCAAGGGATCGCCAAGACGCTGGTTCCTAATTCCAAGCCAGCCTTGGATGTTCCAATTATCTTTCCATACGCACCTAATGCAGTACTAATTGGATTCTTCGTTAGTTTTATTGTAGGGACGTTAAGTATGTTCCTAATGCTCGCAATGAAAACTACAGTAATAATTCCTGGTGTTGTAGGACATTTTTTCTGTGGAGCGGCTGCAGCAATTTATGGAAATTCTGAAGGTGGAAAAAGAGGAGCAGTACTTGGAGCAACTGTAAACGGATTATTAATTAGTTGGTTACCACTATTAATCTTGCCAGTTCTGGGTACGCTAAAAATCGCAGCCTCAACTTTTGCAGACACAGATTATCTCGTTCCGGGTATTTTACTGGGTAACTTAGGTAGTGTTGGAACTTTAGCAATAGTAATTGGAATTATTGGATTTTTCGTAGCGGTCGTAGCCACAAGTATGATCTTGAATGAAAAAGATAAGAAAAAATTAATGGATTAAAAGTTATTTTGGGAGAAGAAAATGAAATTCACAAAAAAAGACACAGATGCAGTTAATGCCATACGCTTTTTGAGTGTAGATATGATTGAAAAAGCTAAAAGTGGGCATCCTGGATTACCAATTGATGCTGCCCCAATGGCTTATGTTTTATGGGAAAAATTCATGAATTTTAACCCTAAAGAGCCGCGCTGGATTAACCGAGATCGATTTGTTCTAAGTGCAGGACATGGTTCAGCGATGTTATATAGCCTACTACATTTGAACTGTTTTAATTTACCTATAGACGAATTAAAACAATTTCGACAGTTACATTCCAAGACGCCGGGACATCCAGAATACGGTATTACTGAAGGGATCGACGCAACAACAGGTCCTTTGGGACAAGGACTTGGAATGGCAGTCGGGATGGCAATGGCAGAACAACATCTAGCAGCAGTGGTTAATCGTCCAGGATATGCGGTTTTTGATCACTATACCTATGCATTAGTTGGCGATGGAGATTTAATGGAAGGGGTTAGTCAGGAAGCAATTAATATTGCGGGACAAAAACAATTAAATAAGCTAATTGTTTTGTATGACTCAAATGACATTTCATTAGATGGTCCGTTAAATTTAAGTTCTAATGAAAGCGCAGAACAGAGATTTAAAGCAGCCAATTGGAACTATGAAAAGGTGATGGATGGTAATGATTTGAATGCTATTAAAGCAGCTATCGAACGAGCACAATTTAGTGATAGACCAACTTTAATTGAAGTTAAAACTGTAATCGGTTATGGAACACCAGATAGCGGAACTAACAAAGTTCATGGGAATGCTTTAGGACAAAACAATATTAAAAAAATGAGAGAGTTTTATAACTGGTCTGAGAAGCCATTTGTAATTCCAACGAAAGTAAAGCAATTATACGAAAAATTTGTAGCGGAAAAACAAAAAGTTTATCGACAATGGGAAAAAATGTTTGAAGAATTTCAGCGAAAATATCCAGAAATTTATAAATTATTTGAAGATGAAACCTTGAATACTAATAATATAAGTATTGAAAATCCAGAGTTTCAACAACCAATGGCAACTCGTTCAATAAATTCTAAAATCATGCAGCAAGTGGCTAAAAACAATCCAAAACTTTGGGGAGGCTCAGCGGATCTATATTCATCAAATAATACGCATTTGGAGCAATCAGGAGAATTTAATCGATTGCATCCAGGTGATAGAAATATTTACTTTGGAGTTCGAGAATTTGGAATGGCTGCTGCAGTAAATGGGATTACATTGCACGGAAATACACGAGCTTTTGGAAGTACCTTCTTTGTATTTAGTGATTACCTAAAAGCAGGAATTCGATTAGCGGCCATTCAGAAAATTCCAAGTGTATATATTTTTACCCACGATTCAATTGCAGTTGGGGAAGATGGCCCTACACACGAACCTATCGAACAATTAGCTGGATTAAGATCTATTCCAAATGTCAATGTTATTCGCCCTGCAGATGCACATGAAGTGATGGGAGCATGGCAAGTAATTGGAGAAACAAAGGATCAACCAACAGTTCTAGTTTTGACTCGCCAAAAAGTATCATTTTTGGAGCGAGCAAGTTCAAAAGGAGTACGGAAAGGTGCGTACATTATTTCAGCAGCTTCAGATGGAATAGTAGATGGTGTTTTAATAGCTACAGGCTCTGAGGTAGCATTGGCTCTTGAGGCACAAAAGAAACTTATGGATAAAAGTTACAATGTATCAGTAGTATCGATGCCCAGTGTTAATGCATTTAAAAAACAAAGTATGGATTATCAAAAAGAAATTTTGCCCCCTAATGTAAAAGTCAAATGTGCAATTGAAATGGGAAGTTCATATGGATTAAGCACAGTATCTGATACTACAATTTCAATAAATGAATTTGGCGCTAGCGGAGATGGTGGAAAAATTACAGCAGAATGTGGATTTACAGTAGAAAATATTGTTAAGAAATTTACAGAGAAATCGAAAGAGGTGAACGGAAAATAATGGATACAAGTAATTTAAAAATTAAGATTTACGCAGATGGAGCTGATATCAATGATATTCGAGAAGCCAGTGGACAAAGTTTTGTCTCTGGATTTACTACCAACCCATCATTGCTTAAAAAGGCTGGGGTTCTAGATTATTTAAAGTTTGCTAGAGAGGTGGTAGCAGAATTCCCAAATAAAGATATTTCGTTTGAAGTTTTTAGTAATAAGCCGGAAGAAATGTTGAAAGAAGCTCAAATCTTACATGATTTAGGCGATAATGTATATGTTAAAATTCCAATTATTACAACAGACGGAAAATCAACAGCAGATGTAATTAAAAAATTGTCGGAAGCTAAAATAAACTTGAATATAACAGCTATCACCACCTTAGAACAAGTTGAAATTGCTGAAAACAATCTATATCATGGAACTAAAAATTTGATTTCTATTTTTGTTGGGCGATTAGCAGATGCTGGTATTAACCCAGAACAGTTTATTAAGACAAGTGTAGAAATTACTAAATCTCATCCTGAAGCAGCTCTATTATGGGCAAGTACACGTGAAGTTTATAATATTTTCGAAGCCCAACAAATAGGAGTAGATATTATTACCGTTCCACCGGTATTAATTAAAAAGCTTGGTCAAACAGGTAAATCTGCGCTGGAAGTATCATTAGATACAGTAAAGGGGTTTGAGAAAGATATCAAGACCTCGGGGTTATCGATTCTATAGTTAGTAAATCATAAAATCCCAGATAGCTATCAGTTAGTTATCTGAGATTTTATGTGTGTTCAATATTTGATTAAAGAATCTATGTAGGTGAGATTATGTTTGAATTCAGCAATTCAGAGAAAGAGATAGTAAGCATTCTTTTAGAAAATGATGTTTTATATACCATTAAAGATCTTGCAACTGAGCTTGGACTATCAAATAGAGCAATTTATTATAATATTAGTAACATTTCGAAAAAATTAATTAAAAATAAGATTGAACCTCCACGAAATATTAGAGGACAAGGATACTATTTTTCTGAAAAAAGTAAACAAAAAGTAAAGCACGAATTGAATACTAACTCTGTCGAAAAAATAAATTTAGACTCAGAAACTAGAAGAGCATTCCTTATATTTCTGATGCTAATTGATTCGAAAATTAATTCTATTTCAAAGATGGCGAAAATCATGAACGTAACAAAAAATACAATTCTCAATGATCAAAAAGTAATTGCTCTTTTTTTTGAAAAATATAATGTTGATGTAATTGGAGATGCAAAAGGCCACCATGTTTTAGGAAAAGAAAGCAATATACGAGCTGCTATACAGGCTGAAAGTAAAAAGATTGCTTTTAGCCTATTTCGTATAAGGCATGGTGAAAATAAATTGATGGAACTCGAAGAAGTAAGAGTTATTACTAATTTAAAGACAATCATCAAAATTTGGTTAGAAAATATTGAACAGAACAGTTTTTTAAATTTTACAGATGACGGCAAAAATTATCTAGAAAATTATTACATGATAGTTTTAATGCGGATACTTAACGGTAATCAATTAAAAATCACTGAAATAGTTCCTTCTCAACAGGATCAGAATAGGCTTAAAAAACAAAATGAATTTGAGATGGCAAGTGAGTTACTATCCCAGCTAGGATTGCAATATGGTGAGTGTAAAGGAGAAGTTTTTTTCTTAGAAAGTTTATTACTTGGAACACAAAAAAATGAGGTCGGATTTAGTGGTGAAGAAAATGTGAAAAGTAAATTAAAAAGAGTTACTAAAGAAGTGGTGGATAATTTTAAAAAATTAAGTGGGATGCGTACCAATAATGAAGCACAACTTTTAAGTGACTTATATACACATTTCTTATCAGCTTTTTATAGAATTAAGTATCATCATCAATATACAGATGGAATGGTTACGCAAGTTAAAAATAAATATTTTAATGTTTATACATACACAAAGATGTCGTTACAACCTTTTGAAAAGTTAAATGTAGAGCGTCTTAATGAAAATGAAATTTCGTTGATAGCAATTTATTTTGGGTCCCAAATGTTGCAGCAAAACAAAGGAGCGGTTTTGTTGGTATGTTCTGCTGGATTAGGAACTTCTAGATTATTAAAAGAAGAAATTTTAGCACACTTTCCAACAGTAAATATTGTTGGCCCGATTACAAAAAGTGAATATAACAATATTAGTAAAATTGAATATTCCCTTGTAATTTCAACGACGCCATTGAACGAAAGAGGAACGCAAGTAATTCAATTGTCTCCAATTTTAACGTTACACGATTTAAGTATGCTAAAAAAACTATTTATTGCAAATAAAGTTACGCGTATAGTATCAGCAAGAAGTAAATACTCTGCTTTAATGGATATTATTAGTGATACAGCTAAAATTAAAGATTATACACGTCTAAGTGAGAAGGTTAAAGAAATATTAGCAATTAATTCTGAAGAGAACAGTATCCCTAATCAAAATAAATATCCCCACTTAAGCGACTTGCTGACGCATGAAACTGTAAAATTTACTAATGAAAAAAATTTAGATTGGCAGATGGCCATTGAAGAAGCGGCACATCCTTTGATTCGGAGCAATAAGATTGATGAACGATATGTAAATGCAATGATTAGAAATGTTAGAGAGAATGGACCATATATCAACATTGGAAAAATGATTGCGCTAGCACATGCTAAGCCTGAGGAGGGTGTTAATGATCTAGGGATGACGTTGTTCCATTTAAGTAATCCAGTTTATTTAGTGGATAAAAATCATCCAATAAAATTATTTTTTGTGTTAGCGGCGGTTGATGAAGAATCGCATGTAAATGCAATGTCTGAATTAGCAGCGTTATTGGGAGATGAAGACAAATTAAATGAGCTAATTAAGGCTCAAAATTTTAAAGATATAGAAAAAATAATTCTAAAAGAAGAAATTTGATTTTTTTGAAAGCGTTGACAAAAAAATATCCATGATGGTATCATGTGATTATTATTAAGAGGAAAACCAAGAGGAGTAATGTAACTTCTCTTTGGGTTATGTGACCTTCAGAGGGCAGAACTCAGGCAAATATCCAGTAAGTTTCGAACTTGCTAGGGGTATTTGCCTGAGTTTTTTTCTGGAAAGGAGTAGAAATGAAAGTTCAAAAAATATTGAATAATAATATTGCAATTGTGATTCGGGGCAACCATGAATCAATTGCATATTCTCCAGGAATTGCGTTTAAGAAAAAAGTGGGGCAAACCATCGATGAATCTGAAATTGCTAAAAGTTATGTTTTGGATTCCAAGGATCGATTAGAACACTTAAGCTACTTATTAACACATACAGATGAAAGCATTATTGAACTAGTTAATAAAATTGTTGCTTTTGGAGAAAAAGAATTAGCAATTGAAGGAAATGATTATTTATATTTGGCATTGCTAGATCATATTTCTTTTGCGATAAAAAGAGGACATAAGAAGCAGTTTATTATGAGTCCGTTGGTTTGGGAAGTGAAGAAATTTTATCCTAAGCATTACGCCGTTGGACTAAAGGCTGTGAAATGGTTAGTAGACGAATTTAAAATAGATTTTCCAGAAGATGAAGCTGTATCAATCACATTGCACTTTATTAACGTCCAAGATGGTAAAACTAATATCAATGAAAAAGTTAAAGATATTGAGATTCTTAGAGATATTTTAAACATTATTAAATATCATTTTAAAACGGAATTTGATGAAAATAGTTTGAACTATATGCGTTTATTGACACATTTACAATATTTTATTGAACGGGTCAATCGAAATGAATCTTACGATACGGAGCCTAATCTATTATATGAACAAGTTAAAACGATCTATCCCAACGCATATCAAGCGGTGGAAAAAATTAACGCGTATGTTTTAAAGAAGTTTAAACAGCAATTATCTAAAGATGAATACACATATTTAATGATACATATTAATCGAGTAACTGAGAGAAAGGAAAGTTAACAATGAAGTACAAAAAATTTAATCAACAAATTATTAAACTAATTGGTGGTAAAGATAACGTCCAAGCTGTTGTCCATTGCATGACCAGATTACGCTTTACGTTAAAAGATCGCACAAAAGCTGATACAGAAGCAATCAAAAATTTAGATGGCGTTATTGGTGTCGTTAGCAATAATGTTGCATATCAAATAATTATTGGAACACATGTAACCGATGTTTATGATGAACTAGTTGAAATGTTGGGTATTACTGAACAAAATGATAATGTGCAAGAGACCAAAGATGCTAAAAAAAATGTGGTTAAAGCTATTTTAGATGTGGTTTCAGAATCGATGACGCCAATTTTAGAACCGATCATTTGTGCGGGATTGTTAGCAGCCCTTTTATCAATCATTTCTTTAACGGGGCTGATTTCGGTTGATAGTTCTACTTATAAAATTTTTGATGCATTACGAGTTTCGGTATTTTATTTCTTACCAATCTTGATGGCGATGAGTAGTGCTAAAAGATTGGGAGCCAGCCCATATTTAGCAGTAGCGCTGGCAGCAACCATTTTGTCGGAATCCATTAATGGCGTAAAAGGCTTAACCTTGTTTTCAATTGCTTTACCTCAAATTACATATGCTAATAGTTTTATTCCAATTTTATTGGCAGTTTGGTTTATGGGATATGTGACTAAGTATGTTAAAAAAATAGTTCCAGCTACTTTACAGTATTTCTTAACGCCATTATTAATTATGTTAATTACACTTCCTGCTACATTGTTAGTTTTTGGTCCAATGGGCTATTACCTTGGGGAAGGAATTATCGTTTTCTTTAATCTATTGATGAAGTATGTAGGTAGTTGGTTTGTAATGATGCTTTATTCTGGATTACAACCTTTTATTGTAATGCTGGGCGCGGGTAACTTTATTATGCCAGTTGTGGCGTCACTAATTTCTTCCAACGGTTATGATCCAGCTTTCATTTCTTCATGTACTATTTCAGATATTGCAGTTGGTGGTGCGATGTTAGGCTATTTCTTGAGAACTAAAAACAGCAAACAAAAACAATTATTTGGAACGGTAACATTATCCGCAATTTTAGGTGTTACAGAGCCAGCAATTTATGGGGTTTTTGTTAAATTCAGAAGGCCATTTATCGCCGTTATGATCGGTGGTGGGTTAGGAGGACTGTTTGCAGGATTGACCGGCGTTAAAGCATATTCCATTGCTTGGGGGTTGTTTGGTTTGCCAGCTTATATTGGAAAAGGTCACTTTATGAATCTATGGTTAATGGTGGCTTCAGTAATTATTAGTTTTGTTGGTGCAACCGTTGCCGCCTTTATTTTAGGAGTTCCTGCAGATAAAGATGCTGATAAACAAGTAGAAAAAAATTCCAGTGTGACGGATAAAAAAATTAATACAATTCCTTTAAGCAGTGTTGTTAGCGGTGAATTAATTCAACTTTCAAATGTGAACGATGCTGCATTTGCCTCAGAAGCAATGGGAAAAGGAATTGGGATTAAGCCCAATGATAACCAAATCTATGCACCGATTGATGGTGAAATCACAACTATTTTTCCAACTAAACATGCAATTGGAATTACTGGTGAAAGCGGGATTGAGATTTTAATTCATATTGGAATTGATACTGTAGAACTAAACGGGCAGTTCTTTGAATTAGATGTTCAGGAAGGTGATCGAGTAAGTAAAGGGCAAAAATTGGTACAAGTTGATTTTGCTGGAATTAATGAAGCAGGTTATGACACAACTGTAATGGTGATCATTACCAACACTAACGAATTTTTAGATGTTATTCCGAGCACAAATAAAAAAGTGACCACTAATGATTTAACGATGAATATTGTGTTAAGTTAGGAGTTTAAAATGAAACTTAAAGATGATTTTTTATGGGGCGGTAGTATTGCTGCTCACCAAGTGGAAGGAGCTTGGGATGAAGACGGTAAAGGTTTAGCCATTATGGATTTAGTAACGGAAGGATCCTACGGACAACCGCGCCAAATTCAGGCAGCATTCCAAGATGATAGTAGATATCCATCACATCGAGGAATCGATTTTTACCATCGCTATCAAGAAGATATCGCATTATTTGCAGAAATGGGATTTAAAGCCTTACGGATCTCGGTTGATTGGAGCCGGATCTATCCTAATGGTGATGATGAAAAGCCCAATTTAGCAGGGATTGAATTTTATCAAAACGTGGTGGACGAATTAAAACGGTACCAGATTGAGCCGATTATTACGTTGTATCATTTTGAAATACCTCTTAATTTGGTGCATAAATATGGATCATGGAAAAATCGGAAAGTGATTGATTTTTACTTAAGATTTTGCGAAACCATGTTTACGGCATTAAAAGGAAAGGTGAAATATTGGGTAACATTCAACGAGATGAATCATATTGATCCTCAAACTGAAGCCAGTGATATCTTTACTTATATCATAGCGGGGTTAAAATATTCAGAATTAACGGATAAAGCCCAGACGTTGGCAATAATTGGATATAACATGACTTTAGCTAGTAATGCGGCCGTTCAATTAGGGCATCAAATTAATGCTGATTATCAAATTGGTTGTGTTTTTGGGATTGAACCAGTTTATCCGATTGATAGTGATCCAAACAATGTTTTGAAAGCTTTTAAACAGATGGATCGTGATTTTTATCAAATTGATGCGATGTGTAATGGGATTTTCCCACAATATAAATTAGAAGAATATCGTAGTCAAAAAATTAAGATCGAGGTATCCCAAAAAGATGCTGAAATATTCGAATTAGGAAAACTCGATTTTATTGGGATGAACTATTATGCTTCATCAGTCGCAGAATATGAAGGTGCAGTAGAGAGTAAAAGTGCACTATTTGGTGGTTTGCACAATCCGTTTTTAAAAACGAGCAAGTGGGGGTGGACCATTGATCCAGTTGGGATTAGATATTTATTAAACTATACTTATCGCAAGTACGGAATGCCCATCATGATTACAGAAAACGGATTAGGTGCAGTTGATCAAATAGAGCAGGATGATTCAATTCACGATAATTATCAATTGAATATTTAAAGCAACATATTAAAGAAATGAAAAAAGCGGTGGAACTTGACCAAGTAGACTGTGTTGGTTATCTAACGTGGGGACCTATTGACCTTGTGAGTGCAACCACTGGACAAATGAGTAAAAGATACGGATTTATTCATGTTGATTTAGATGATAAAGGTGAGGGAACTTTGGAAAGGAAGAAAAAGGATTCATTTTACTGGTATAAAGATGTAATTAATTCAAATGGTGAAGTAATTTAGTTCAATTAAAACAAAAAATCCCGTGATAGCAACTATGCAGCTATTACGGGATTTTCTGTTTCAAATTATTATAAACTAATAACTTCCTTACTGTCTTTCAAATCGAATTCTTTAACTTCTGTTCCTACATGAACAAAAAGTTTTGGTTGAGCTGAAAGAACTGTAGTATCAACGGTTAAATTACCTCCGTTAACATCAACAGTAATTTCTCCAAGTACATTTCCCTTATTATCAACAACACGTTGTGAATGAGTTCCTTTAGTCATTTGATATAAGTGAAGTTCAGGAGCAGCTGCATAATTGTAATCAGCGTGTTCAGCATCAGGGTTAGTTAGTAAGATACTATTTTCACGAGCTAACAATGGTAGGTTCAAATAGTCGTATTTTTCAGTAATCCATTCACCATTATTATTAATATCGTACACTTTATTAGTTAAGATGTTAGTCCATTTACCACCTGGAATATAGTACTTAACAGTACCTTCTTCGTTGAAAATAGGAGCAACTAACAAGTTAGAGCCGAGCATGTATTGAGTATCCAAATGATAACTGTTTTGATCTTCGCCAAATTCAAGGAACATTGGACGCATCAATGGCACACCAGTTTCATGAGTACGGACAGCTTCATCATAGAGATATGGCATTAGAGTTAACTTGTTTTTAACAAATTTACGTGTTACGTCAACAGCTTCTTCATCGTAGTTCCATGGAACACGATATTCGATATTACCGTGGTAACGACTGTGAGAAGAAAGAAGACCAAATTGAGTCCAGCGCTTGTAAATATCAGCTGAAGCGTTATCTTCAAAACCACCAATATCGTGACTCCAGAAACCAAATCCTGAAAGAAGGAATGATAACCCACCGCGAAGTGAATCAGCCATTGAAGTATAACGTGATAAGTTATCGCCACCCCAGTGAACAGGGAATTTTTGTGAACCTACTGTAGCTGAACGAGCAAATACAGCAGCTTCGCCTTCACCTTTCTTTTCCAACAATACATCGAAGACCGCTTTGTTGTATAGGTAAGTGTAGTAGTTGTGCATGCGTTTTGGATCGGAGCCATCAAAGTAAACAGCATCTTCAACTGGAATTCGTTCACCAAAGTCAGTCTTGAATGCATCCACACCCATATCCATCAATTCGCGGAGGTAATCTTTATACCACTCAGTTGCTTCTGGGTTAGTAAAATCAACGATACCTTGACCAGCTTGCCATAAATCCCATTGCCAAACGTTACCATCGCTATGTTTGATGAAGTAACCTTTTTCTTTACCAATCTTGAATAAACGTGATTTTTGACTGATGTATGAGTTTAACCAAACACAAACTTTGAGACCTTTATCGTGAATTCTTGAAATTAGACCCTTTGGATCTGGGAAAGAATCTTTGTCCCATTCAAAACTTGTCCATTCAAAGCCCTTCATCCAGAAACAGTCAAAGTGGAATACATCAAGTGGAATGTTACGTTCTTTCATGCCATCAATAAATTTCATAACAGTTTCTTCACTGTAATCAGTAGTGAAGGAAGTTGAAAGCCATAAACCAAATGACCATGCTGGTGGAAGAGCTGGCTTACCAGTTAATGATGTGTAGTTTTCAAGAATTTTCTTTGGAGTAGGGCCATAAATCACAAAGTATTCAAGTGATTCCCCTTCGATACTAAATTGAACGCGTGAAGTATTTTCTGAAGCTACTTCAAATGAAACAGTTTCAGGTTGGTTAACAAATACACCGTAGCCTTTGTTAGTGATGTAGAATGGAATATTCTTGTAAGCTTGTTCGCTACCAGTTCCACCATCTTTTTGAGTAATATCAACGCTTTGACCATTCTTTACGAATGAAGTGAAACGTTCACCAAGTCCATAAACTAATTCGTCAATACCGATTGATAGTTGTTCACGCATGTAATGTTTCTTAGTAGCAGTTTCGGTGATTTCACCTTCAGCATTGGGTTCAGATTTAGTGATAACTTTACCATTAGCTTCAAATTCGATTTTAAAATCACTACCATCTACAGGAAATACAGCAGATAAGTCACCAGACTGGATCTTAAGTTTGTTGTCTTCTGTAGATGTTTCTAAATTAACGTGTTGATCGTTTAGACCAAAACTAGGTCCTTTTTGAAGTTGATCAAAGTGAGTTAATTTAACACCAATTACATTTTTAATAGGTGATGTAACGTCAATAGTAGTCATACCAAGATTTAAAGTATCACCACGTTCGTTAATCTTCTTATAAGGAGCAAATACTTGTACATTATCGTCATGAATATCGTAACTATATACTTGTTTCGGATTATTTACTTCGAAACCTTCTTTATCTAACCAATAACCATTTGTAAATTTCATATTACTAATGAGCCTCCTTGAATTAATAGATAAATCAATTAATAAGCAAAACTAACAAACCTTTTCAAAAACAAATTGTAAGCGAATACACTTTTAATGTCAACGCTTTTATTATTTTTTGGAAACGCTTTACAAAAATATCTAAGCATGTATAATGTTGTTTGTAAATAGAACTAACAAACCTTCTGTATCATAATAAAAAATTAGGAAAAGGGTGCTAATATTATGGAAATACCACAAAAAGAACCAGTACATACACATAATTTAGTTTCATGGAAAGAACGTATTAGTTATGCTGTGAGTGATTTTGCATGTAACTTGTCATTCCAAATGATTGGAACATACTTAATGTTCTTCTATACAGATGTTTTCGGGATTACAGCAGCTGCAGTAGGAACGTTATTCTTGGTGGCTCGTATTGTGGATGCTATTGATGGTCCAGTTTGGGGATTATTAATTGATCATACCCATACAAGATGGGGTAAGAGTCGCCCATTCTTCCTATGGTTTGCTATCCCATTCGCAATTTTCTGTGTATTGTGTTTCACAACACCTAATCTAAGCATGGGTGGAAAGGTTGTTTGGGCATACATCACATATATTGGAGTAGATGTTTTGTATTCAGCTGTAAATATTCCAATTACTTCAATTTTGCCTAGTTTAACAAATGATACTGATGAACGTGTAACTCTAAGTACAATTCGTCAATTCTTTGGTACAGCAGGCGCAACTATTGTTACAGTTGCAGCATTACCAATGGTTAACTTCTTTGGTGGTGGCAATCAACAAAAAGGTTTCTTTATTAGTGTATTAATTTTGGCTATTATCTCTGCAATTTTATTGTTAATAACTTTTGCTAATACAAGAGAACGTATTCAAACTAAGAGTTCAAGAAAATCCATTCCAGTTAAACAATCTTTGAAAGCGCTTAAGAAAAATTGGCCTTGGGCAATTGTCATTTTTATCAATTTTATTTACTGGCTTGGAATGCAAACCAAGAGTCAAGTTACTGTTTATTTCTTCAAATACAATATGCATAACGCCGGATTAGCTTCATTGGTATTAGGTTTACAAATTTTGGCATTGTTGGCAGTTGTTATTACACCAGCGGTAGCTAAAAAAATTGGTAAGAGAAATACCATGTTAATGGGAATGCTCTTAGCAATTGTTGGTCAATTAATTTTGAGTATAGGTGCAAGTCAATTAAGTGTAGCAATCATTATTGTTGCAACCTTGGTTGGATATCTAGGAACTGGTTTTGTTTCAGGATTAATTGCTGTTATGTTAGCTGACTCAGTAGATTATGGTGAATGGAAGAATGGTGTTCGTGCCGAAGGTATCGTTACTTCATTCTCTAGCTTCTCTGCTAAGCTTGGAATGGGTATTGGTGGTGCAGTAACTGGTATGATTTTGAGTGCAGGTGGTTATGTAGCTAATGCTACACAAACAGCAACAGCCTTAAGAGCTATTGAACAAAATTACATTTGGGTTCCAATTATTGGTTTTGGACTATCAGCAATTGCTTTGTTATTCTACAAGGTAGATGGTGTTGAAGACAAGATGCAAGCAGATCTTGCAGCAAAACATCAAAAAGAAAACGAAGAAGAATAATATAAGTAATTAGGGAGAGCAACATGGTAATTCATAAAGAAACGATGAGATCAGCAAACGAAAAATCAGTTTTACAGAGAATTTTTACCGAAGGTCCGATTTCAAAAAGCCAGGTAGCTAGGGATGTTAGCCTAAATAAAGTGACTGTGTCACAAATAATCAATAAATTTATTTCAAGTAGATTGGTTGTTGAAGCGGGATCTGGAGATAGCACACAGCAAGGCGGTAGAAAACCTGAGCTGGTACAGATTAATTCGAAATATGGATATGTGGTTTGCATCGATCTTGGATATCAAGAATTATCAGTACTTTCTATGTCAATTAATGGTCAAAAATTAGATAGTAGACATACAATTTTTGGAAATGACGATATAAGCACAGCCATTGAAAAAATATATGAAATATTGGTCGAATTTCAGGAAATGCATAAAGAACGATTGCTAGGACTTTTAGTATCGATCCATGGAATCGTTCATAAAAATCAAGTTATTTATTCTCCTTTTTGGAATATGAAACAAATTGATTTAGCTGATACGTTGTCAAAAAAATTTGATATACCAGTAATTTTAGAAAATGAGGCTAATTTGACAGCCACTTTTGAGCGCGATTATAGCGTAAATGAAATTCAGAATGCAGTCAGTATTAGTATGCATAAAGGTATTGGTGCAGGAATAATTATTGATGGCGAATTGTATCGAGGACGAAAAGGTGAAGCAGGCGAGATTGGTCAAACGGTTGCTTTTGAAAGTGAAAATCAGTCACTTGAGAAAAGCAACAAAATTGAAGACGTTTGTTCTCCCCAAGTAATTTTAGCGCGGATTAAAAATGCTAAAAAATTGGAATATATAAATTGGCAACTAGTTCGACAAATGTTTGATGATAAAGATCAAGAAACGTTAGAAATTTTAAAAGAGTTTGAGAATAATGTTGCAAAGATAATTAATAACGTAATTGTGTCATTTGATCCGGACGTGTTAGTTGTTAATGCATACATTTTCAAAGAATTTCCAGAAATTTTAGAACGAATAAGTAATGGTTTTGCACATGTTTCGGTTAGAAATACACCGATTGTTTTAAGTGAGAACGTTAAAAATGCAAGTCTTTATGGCGGCTGTGCCCAAATGATTCGAACCATTTTAGGTGTTTCGAAACTTAAATTACAATACAAAAAATAGAAGAGGTTTTTATAATGAGTGAATATTACGATTTTAACAAGATGGAATATATTGGTAACCAAAAAGGTCTAAAGGCTGGAGATGGTTTCCACTATTACAATCCAGGCGAACTTATCCAAGGCAAGAAGATGAGCGAATGGTTGAAATTCTCCGTTGCTTACTGGCACACCATGGACCAACGCTTAGTTGATCCATTCGGAGATGGTACAGCTCAACGTCCATGGGACAAATTTGAAGATCCAATGGAACAAGCTTTGGCTAAAGTAGATTACATGTTTGAATTTTTGGACAAGATGAACGTTGAATATTTTGCATTCCATGATCGTGATTTAGCTCCTGAAGGCAAGACTTTACGTGAAACTAATGCTAACTTAGATAAGGTAGTCGACAAAATTGTTGAAAAGATGCAAGAAACTGGTAAAAAAGTGCTTTGGAACACATCAAGCCTCTTTACTAACCCTCGTTTCGTTGCGGGTGGTGCTACAGCACCTTTTGCTGATATCGTTGCTTACTCAGCTGCTCAAATCAAACATTCTTTGGAAATTGCTAAACGGGTAAATTCCATGAACTATGTTTTCTGGGGTGGTCGTGAAGGTTACGAATCATTACTCAATACTGATATGAAACTTGAACAAGAACACATTGCTAAATTTTTCCACATGGCTAAGGATTATGCTAACGAAATTGGTTACACAGGACAATTCTTGCTTGAACCAAAACCAAAGGAACCAACATCACATCAGTATGATACTGATGCGGCAACAACAATTGCCTTCCTTAAGACCTACGGTCTAGAAAAAGACTTTAAGTTAAACCTTGAAGGTAACCATGCTTATCTTGCAGGCCACACTTACGAACATGAAGTTCGCGTGGCTCGTGACGCTGGCTTACTTGGTTCGCTTGATGCCAACATGGGTGACAAGTTGATTGGTTGGGATATTGATGAATTCCCTAATGATATTTATGAAGCAACCCTTGTTATGTATGAGATGCTTAAGAATGGTGGTCTAGCTACTGGTGGTTTAAACTTTGATGCTAAACCAAGACGTCAATCATTCACTATGGAAGACCTCTTCTTAGCTCATACTGCAGGTATGGATACTTATGCTGCTGGGTTGAGAGTAGCTGCTAAATTACTTGAAGATCGTGTATTTGATTCAGTAATTGAAGATCGCTACAGCTCATTCAAGTCTGGTACCGGTGCCGACTTTGAAAATGATAAGGTAACCTTCAAAGAACTTGAAGATTATGTGATCGATAAGCCTCAATCAGAATTGATTGCCGCAACAAAATCTGGTCACTTAGAACAATTGAAATCAACATTAAATAATTATATTTTTACCGTATTAGGCAAATAAGCGAAAAGGTGGCGAATTGCCACCTTTTTATTTTGAAGAGGTGAATGACATGGAAGTTGTATTAGGAGTGGATTTGGGAACAAGTGCGGTTAAGGTATCGGCTGTCGATCGTGAAGGGAAAATTGTTGCCCAACAAAGTGAAGCTTACAGTTTGAATCAGCCCGAACCAGGTTATAGTGAACAAAATCCGGAGGATTGGGTAACCGGAACAACGGCGGCTATCGACCGGTTGATTAAAGTGGATGGTATCAAACCGGATGAAATTACTGGAATTAGCTATTCTGGACAAATGCATGGACTGGTTCTATTAGATGACCATAATCAAGTTTTACGACCAGCTATTTTGTGGAATGATACCCGAACAACGGAACAATGCAAAGAAATTCTAGATACAATGGGACAAGATTTTATTGATATCACTCGTAATGTTCCACTAGAAGGATTTACTTTGCCTAAACTTTTATGGGTAAAAGAAAATGAACCAGAACTCTTTAATAATGTATCAGTATTCTTATTGCCCAAGGATTATCTAAGATATCGGATGACCGGGAAAATCGCGATGGAATATTCGGACGCGGCGGGAACCGTAATGTTAGATGAAGAAAACAAAACTTGGAGTACGAAGATTGCGGACGCCTTCGACTTGCCTCAAACAATCTTCCCACCATTAATCGAATCCATTGGATTCGCTGGTACGATTGGAGATACGTATGCGAAGTTCTCCGGATTGAAGACGATGACTAAGATCTACGGCGGAGCCGCTGATAATGCTGCAGGTGCCATCGGAGCCGGAATCTTAAGTTCTAATCAAGTCCTATCTTCAATTGGAACTTCCGGAGTAGTATTGAAGTATGAAGATAATGCCGATGTCGATTATAAGGGAGCATTACATTTCTTTAACCACGCTATTTCAAATAAATTTTATACGATGGGAGTGACCTTAGCGGCGGGCTACAGTTTGAGTTGGTTTAAGAAGACTTTTAGTGCCGATCAAGATTTCACAGAATTTGTAAACGCCGCAGGCGATTCCACCGTCGGTGCTAATGGTTTGTTATTTACGCCATATATTGTTGGCGAACGGACTCCATACCCTGATGGTGACGCGCGCGGTAGTTTCATTGGAATTGATGGAACCCATAATAAGGCAGACTTTACCCGGGCTGTATTAGAGGGAATTGTCTTCTCGTTCAAAGATATTATGCGAATCTTTGCCGAAAAGGGTAGTGATTTTGATACGGTAGTATCAATCGGAGGAGGCGCTAAGAGTCCACTATGGCTCCAAATTCAAGCCGATGTTTTCAATAAAAAAGTGGTTACTTTAAAGAATGAACAGGGGCCCGGCTTGGGAGCGGCAATGATTGCTGCTGTAGGAGTCGGTTGGTTCGATTCATTGAGTGATTGTGCCCAAAAGTTTGTGTCATATGATCAAGAATATGTGCCTGGTAGTGGTAATGTCGAAAAGTATGAAAAGATGTATCAATTGTATAAACAAGTGTATGGACAAACCGCAGAAATCAGTCATAGATTAATGGAATATAGACGAAATAATCTCTAGAGATTATTTATAGAGGCTTTCTCCAAATTAGTGGAGAAAGCTTTTTTATGTGAAATGAAACATGTTTCATGAAATGACACGTGTTACATAGGTTAGAACCCCGTTGCAAGGCCTTTGGAAACGCTTTATTTATATTTGCAATCAATTTATGATAAGCATGTAAACAAAATAAAGCAAAACGAAAGGGAGTACCAGTTATGAATACAAAAAGAGATTTTATTGACACTAATACATATACACAAGAGGAAATCACATACATGATTAATCTTGGTCTTAAGATAAAAGAATCAATTAAGAATGGTTACTATCCACCACTTCTAAAAAATAAGACACTTGGCATGATTTTTGAACAAAGCTCAACTAGAACTAGAACTTCTGCTGAAGCTGCAATGACAGAATTAGGTGGACATGCCCAATACTTAGCACCAGGACAAATTCAATTAGGTGGGCATGAAACAATTGAAGATACGTCACAAGTTCTCGGACGGATTTTAGATATCATCGGAGCACGTGTTGATCGTCATAAGACAGTAGCTGAAGTTGGTAAATATGCTAAGGTTCCGGTAGTTAACTTTATGAGTGATTATAATCATCCAACTCAAGAATTAGGTGATATTACAACAATGGTTGAACATTTACCAGCAGGTAAGAAACTAAGCGATTGTAAAATTGTTTTTGTCGGTGATGCAACCCAAGTGTGTGTTTCAACGATGTTTATGACAACTAAAATGGGAATGGATTTTGTTCAATTTGGACCAAAAGGGTTCCAAATGAAAGATGATGTAGTTGAAATTGGAAAAGAAAATGCGAAGAAATATGGTGGTAGCGTAACAATTACTGAAGATGCTGATGAAGCAATGAAAGATGCTGATTTTGTCTATACAGATGTATGGTATGGTCTCTACGATGACGAAATGCCAAAAGAAGAACGCATGAACATTTTCTATCCTAAATATCAAGTTAATGCTGAATTAATGGCTAAAGCTTCAGATCATGTTAAATTTATGCACTGTCTTCCAGCTACACGTGGCGAAGAAGTAACGGATGAAGTACTAGACTCAGATTACTCGATTGTTTGGGATGAAGCAGAAAATAGAAAGACTGCAATGCGGGCAATCTTCGTATATTTACTTAACCCATCACTAAATTATGCTTCAAAAGCGGTCGCAGAAAAATATGATGCAGAATTTGAATTGATGTTAAAAAATGCAGTAGATTCACGTAATAACTAGACCCGTTACATCGTTTTAAACGATGCAGATTGGAGATAAAGATTATGGAAAACGGGAAAAAGAAGTTTAGATTATTTGATGCAGTTTTAATGTCTGTAGTTGTTATTTTAGTCGTTGAGTCAGCAGCTCCGGCCGCAGCGATTGGAACTTCGCAATTCTTTTGGTGGATCTTCCTACTTGTTATGTTTTTCCTACCATATGGATTAATTTCCTCAGAGCTAGGAACAACATATGCTGGAGACGGTGGCTTGTATGATTGGGTAAAAAAAGCTTTTGGTCCTAGATGGGGTGGAAGATTAGCTTGGTTATATTGGATTAATTATCCAATTTGGATGGCAAGCTTAGCTGTGTTATTTGCTCAAGTAGCTGGTACAATTTTAAAATTAAAATTTAATACATTAACATCAATCATTATCCAGTTAGTATTTGTTTGGTTTGTAGTGGTTGTTGGAAATAAGCCTGCTTCTGAAAGTAAATGGATTATGAATCTGGCAGCATTCGCTAAAATTTTTACAATTTTATCTTTAGCCATTTTGGGTATCTATGTAGCAATGACTAGAGGTGTTGCTAATGATCTTTCACCACACAACTTTTTACCACAAATGAATATTAGTAGCTTAAGTAATTTGTCGATTATTATTTTTAACTTCTTAGGATTTGAAGTGGTTGCGACGATGGCTGATGATATGGATGACCCTAAAAAGCAAATACCAAAGGCCATTATTTACGGCGGTATTTTAATTGCATTCTTCTACCTGCTTTCTGCATTCGGTATGAGTGCTGCAGTGCCAACTGATAAGCTTTCAGCTTCAAGTGGGTTGTTAGATAGTTTCATATTAATGATTGGCAATATGAATTGGTTTGTAGTGATTATCGGAATTTTATTCTTGTACATCTTAGTTTCAGAAATGGTTTCTTGGGCGTTAGGAGTTAATTATGTAGCAGACTACGCTGCTAAAGACCATGTTTTACCAAATATCTTTGGAAAAGAAGATAAAAATAACATGCCGATTGGTACAGGATATATAAATGGTATTGTTGCTACTATTTTAGTAGTATCTGCTCCATTTATTCCTAATCAAGATATTTTCTGGGCATTTTTCTCTTTGAATGTAGTTGCTCTATTATTGTCATATACAATGATGTTCCCAGCTTTTCTTAAATTAAGAAAAACTGACCCTAATCAAGAACGACCTTTTAAAGTGCCTGGTGGAAAAGTAATGATACAGTTAATGACGTGGGTTCCAGAGATATTGCTATTTATTACAATAATCTTTACAATTGTTCCACTTAATACAGGTAAATCAGAAATGGAAACTAAAATACCAATTCTGATTGGTGTAGTTATTACATTAGCAGTTGGCGAAATTTTTGTACGAGTTGCTGAACATCGTGAGAAGAGTTTAAAACAAAAGGAGAATATAAAATGAAAACATTAGATAGTACCCCTAAAAAAGATGGATATAGGATGCCGGGTGAATTTGAAGAACATTCAGGAGCGTATATGCTTTGGCCACAGAGACCAGATAACTGGCGTAATGGTGGTAAGCCTGCACAACAAACGTTTGCTAAAGTTGCTGAAGCAATTTCAAAATTTGAACATGTTACGGTTGGAGTCAATGATGATCAATATGCTAATGCGCGAAACATGTTATCTGATGATGTAGAAGTTATTGAAATTTCTAATGATGATTCATGGATTCGAGACTGTGGAGCTACCTTTGTCAAAAACGACCAAGGAGATCTTAGAGCAGTCGATTGGACATTTAATGCATGGGGTGGATTAGTCGATGGACTATATTTCCCTTGGGACAAGGATGATCGTGTAGCACAAAAAATGGCTGAATTAGAAGGGACAGATCGTTATCGTCTAGATGATTTTGTGCTCGAAGGAGGCTCGATTCATGTTGATGGCGAAGGCACATTAATTACTACGGAAGAATGCTTATTATCAGAAGGACGTAATCCTCAATTATCTAGAGAACAAATAGAGGAAGTTTTAAAAGAACACCTAAACCTCGAAAAGATTATCTGGCTTAAGAAAGGAATTTACTTAGACGAAACTAATGGGCATGTAGATAATATTGCTAACTTTGTAAAACCGGGCGTCGTAGCATTAGCTTGGACGGACGATGAAAATGATCCTCAATACAAAATCTCAAAAGAAAATCTGGAAATTTTGGAGAATGCAACAGATGCAAAAGGCCGTAAATTAAAAGTCGTTAAAATGTACGTGCCTAAACCAATACTGATTACTAAAGCAGAAAGTGAAGGTGTGGACGCAGTAGATGGTACCTTGCCACGAACTGAAGGCGAGAGATTAGCAGCTAGTTATATCAATTACTACACTGCGAATGGCGGAATTGTATTTCCACTATTCAACGATCCAATGGATGAAAAAGCGAAAGCAACACTTAAAGAGCTCTATCCAGATCGTGAAATTATTGGAGTCCCAGCTCGTGAAATTTTATTAGGTGGAGGAAATATTCACTGCATTACGCAACAAGTTCCAAAGAAATAATTAACAATACAATAATAAAGGCTGGAAGCAGACCTTCCAGTTTTTTTGTTCTCAAAAATTGAACTGGAGGTATAGATTATGGATAAAAAAAGAGTGGTTGTAGCTTTAGGTGGTAATGCTATTTTATCAAAAGACGCTTCTGCCGAAGCTCAACAGGCAGCTTTACGTGATACATCAAAATATTTGGTTGAATTTGTAAAAAAAGGTAATGAATTAATTATTTCGCACGGAAATGGTCCTCAAGTAGGGAATTTACTTTTACAACAAACAGCTGGAAGTACTAAAGACAATCCTGCAATGCCGTTAGATACAGATGTTTCCATGACTCAAGGTAGTATAGGATATTGGTTACAAAATGCGATGGGAACAGAATTAAAAAAAGCTGGAATCGATAAGTCTGTTGCAACTGTCGTCACTCAGGTAGTGGTTGATGAAGCAGATGAAGCTTTTAAAAATCCTACTAAACCAATTGGACCGTTTTACGATGAAAAAGGTATGCAACAGCAAAAATTAGAGCATCCTGAATATGAGTTTGTAGAGGATGCTGGAAGAGGCTTTAGAAGAGTAGTGCCCTCTCCGAAACCAATTGATGTGGTAGAATCAGATGTTGTAGAAATCATGGTTAAAAATAAAATAATTCCAATATCAGTTGGTGGTGGCGGCGTTCCTGTTATAAAAACAACTAATAGTTTAGTGGGAAAAGAAGCGGTTATTGATAAAGATTTTGCGTCAGAAAAATTAGCTGAAAAGGTTAATGCAGATATGTTGGTTATTTTAACTGCTGTTGATAACGTGTATATAAACTTTAATAAACCCAATCAAAAGAAGTTAGAGAAAATTAATATCGCAGAATTGAAAACATACATTAAAGATGGACAATTTGCCAAAGGAAGTATGTTACCAAAAGTTGAAGCAGCAATTGACTTTGTCCAGAACACTAAAAATGGGAGCGCTATAATTACCTCGTTACAGAATGTTGGTAAATTTTTAGAGGATGGATCAGGTACAATTATTGTAAAATAATTATCCAAAATTAAGGGGGATTTAGGAGAATGAAACTAATGTCAACTCCTAGAAAAGATGGTTTTCGATTACCCGCAGAATTTGAATTCCAGAACGAGGGGTTCATGATATGGCCACAAAGACCGGATAATTGGCGTAATGGTGGGAAAACTGTACAAAAGGAATTTGTTAAATTAATAACCCTCTTAGCTAAATACCAACCGATGACCATGTTAGTCAATGAGAGTCAGTATAAGAACGCCAGGGCTAGTTTACCAAGCAACATTCGTGTCCTTGAAATGAGTTCAAATGATGCATTTATTAGAGATACGGGCCCGCTGTACTTAAAAAATAAGCAGGGTGAAATTAGATGTATGAAGTTTAATTTTAATGCTTGGGGTGGTCTATTAGATGGGTTGTATTTCCCTTGGGATAAAGATAATGAAGTTGCCTCTAAACTTGCTGATTTGTATCACCAAGATTTTTACCAAGATGATTTTACCTTGGAAGGATGCTCTATTTTAACAGACGGAGAGGGTACACTGATTACTACTGAAGAGGTAGTACTTTCGGAGGGAAGAAATAAAGGAATTAACAAGCAAATTGCAGAAGAAAAATTCAAAGAGTTTTTAGGGATTGAAAAGGTGATTTGGCTACCCGAAGGATTTTTTATGGATGAAGCAGGAGGGGATATTGACAATATTTTAAATTTTGTCAAACCGGGTGAAATAGTTTTATCTTGGACAGAAGATCAGTCAGATCCGCAATATCAAATTAGTAAGAATGCTTTAGAAATTTTATCAAGTGTAACTGATGCTAAGGGTAGAAAGTTAATTATCCATAAGTTAGATTTACCTCAAAATAAAGTTGAACTTTCTAAGGATCAAGCATATGGTGTTGATCCAATAAACGGAATGTTACCTCGAGTTGAAGGACAACGCTTGACGGCAACTTATGTTAATTACATTACTTTAAATAAAGTAATTATTGTTCCGGAATTCGGAGATTTCAACGACAAGATTGCTCAAAAACAGTTGGCAAGCTATTATCCAGACCGCAAAGTAATTGGTTTTGCAGCCAATGAAATTTTAACTGGTGGCGGGGGATTGCATACGATTGTACTTACTATGCCAGGACGTTGATGGAGGTAGTTTATGAATTTCTTCGATATTGTAGAGCCCCATCTTAAAATGTTAACTAAAAATGAACAGGTTTTATTTGATTATGTTGTATCAAATATGAATAAAATTAAAAATCAAAGTATCCGTGAAGTGGCAGGAGAAACGTATGTATCGACAGCGACCTTTCTAAGATTCGTGAAGAAGATAGGTTTTGCCGGATTCAGTGAATTTACAACGGTTATTAAATATACAGTATTAAATGAGAATACTAAAAAGACCGAACCCACACCTTTTGAAGTTTCACAAACTGATTATCGTGAAGAGTATTTAAAAAATATTATAGAGTCTGTGCGGGTTATCCCAATAAAGAAACTACATGAAATAACTAAAAAGCTTTCAGATCATCCTACGATTTATTTATTTTCAAAGGGAGTTAGTAAGTATGCTGCGGAGTATGTCTACTATATTTATACGATGGCTGGATTCAATGTTAAGTACCCAAGAGATTATGATTTTAGACAGATTGCTAGTAAACAGGTTAAACCGAATGATTTGGTTTTTATTCTAACGTATAATGGGAAAAATTTAGAATTTGTTGAAATGATTAAGAACTGGGGGAACCTTGAAGAAAAACCGTTTCTAATTTCAATAACCGAACCTGATAATAATACTATTCAAAATTTAAGTGACATTAATTTATACATTTTCTCAGATAGTATTAAGGTTAATAATACAGAAATAAGTTCACGGGTCTCTACAATTTCTCTGATGGAATTGGTATTGTATCAGTATATTGAAGATTATGGTGGTAGAGATTTTAATTTTATAAAAAGATAGAACTAGAGTTTATTTTTAATATCGTATTTTGTTACCAGAAGTTTTTTACTTAACTTCTGGTTTTTATTTTAATCATTTAAAATAATTCAAGCATTGCTCCGACACAAAAACTATATTAAACTGACAGTGTTTATGTTAGCGTTTTCAAAAGCGATGAAGGAGTTAGTGTCGATGATTAAAGAACGTGTTATGGAGTTACTGCAAGATGAAACGGCCAATAAAGATTGGCAAAATAATGGAGTATCTGCAGAAAGTTTATGTCAACATTTTAGTGTGCGCCGAAATACGATTAGTGCTTATTTAAATGAGCTTTGCAAAGAGGGACAAGCAATTAAAATTAATTCACGTCCAGTTTTATTCTGGGATAGAAAACAACTAGAAGAGCGCTATGAAATAAAATTAACCGACCATGAGTATGCAAGTTTAAAAGACCTAACTGCACAATTAGAAAATCCTAAAAAGATAAGTCCTTTTGACGTAGTTATCGGCTCTCAAGGGTCACTTTATACGCCAATCGAAAGGTTAAAGGCAGCGGCAGGTTATCCTGGAACTGGATTGCCAGTATTAATTACGGGTTCTACTGGTACTGGTAAATCTTTTTTAGCTAAAGTTTTTTATCAATATTGTGTTGATAAAGGCTTTCTCGCAGAAGGTTCTAATTTCGTTCATCTAAATTGTGCTGAGTATGCCGATAATCCGGAACTACTTGCCAGCAATTTATTTGGCTATCGTAAGGGAGCATTTACTGGAGCTAGTGAAGATAGTAAAGGATTATTTGATGAGGCAGATGGTGGGATGCTGTTTTTGGATGAAATCCATCGCTTAGATGCTAAGGGACAAGAAAAATTATTTAATTATCTGGATAATGGAAAGATTACACCTTTAGGAGAGACAAAGAAGGCCCATTCGGTAAAAGTACGCTTGATTTTTGCAACAACTGAGGATGTCCAAAGTCACTTCTTAGATACCTTTATTCGTCGAATACCGATTCAAGTTGAAATTCCCGAATTGAACGATCGTCCGCGACAGGAACGTGAAAATTTGGTAAAGTCCTTTTATTTAACCCAAGCACAAAGAATAGAGAGAAATATTCAGGTTAATACCTCTGTTTTAAATATATTAAGCTCAGGAAGTTATTTAGGAAATGTTGGACAACTTAAAAATACGGTTTTAATTTCAGTTGCTAACAGTTTACAAAGATCTGAAAAAGAAAACGTAATTGATATCTTGCTTTCTGACGTTCCTAAGACAGTAATTGATCAAAATATTAAAAATTCAAAATTGCTTTCTTTCAGTGACCAATTTGTAAGTGTACTACCTCAAATGACGATTGATGATTTAATTTCGCAGTCACAAGCATATACGGATGAGATCAAGAGAGCAATTTTAAAAATTATTAAGCAGTATGGTCAAAAACATAATCGTATGACGTTTGTTAATAATGCAATTGATGAGATTAATCAATTATGTGACTACTTAATTTTTAAAAAAGATTCTGATGGAAATGATGTATCGATTGAATTTTTAAAAAAGATTTTTTCAGATCGTATTGTCAATATTGAAAGCAATCAGGATATTAAATTTATGGGAAATGCGGCGCTAGTTTTGTCATATTATTTTTATAATCGTGAACGTTCTAATTGGCATCTTAAAAATTCCGAAGAACAAATACTTGTTCAAATTATAGACTCATTTCGAAAAGAGGATTTAGAATTAGAAAATATTATTAACGATATGAAATTAATTACAAATAAAGCAATGAATTTTTATATGGATACTGTAGATGAATTGTTCGTACATTTGTACCTTCGTAGTGTAAGAAAAGCAGCCAATGCTCAAAATATTAGATGTATTATTCTGTCACATGGATATTCGACAGCTAGTAGTATTGCCAGCGTGATTAATAATATGCTAGGTGAGCATGTGTTAGATGCAATTGATATGCCGTTAGATATTGATGTTCAAGAAATAGGCAGTAAGATAAATAGCTACATAAAGAATCGGTCGATTAATAATGGTTTAATTTTAATGGTAGATATGGGATCACTTGAGGGGATTCAAGAGTTTATTAATAATGAAGTTGATTTTCCAATAGGGGTTGTGAATAATGTTTCGACGCAATCTGCATTGTTGGTAGCTGATGATATTCGGCAACGCAAAGATATCAATAAAATTATGGACGATATTAGAAGTAAAATTATTCCAAGCGCCCAAGTGATTTATCCTAAAGAAATAAAAAAGAATTTGATTATAACTTGTTGTTTTACGGGGATTGGAACAGCTAATAATGTGAAAAATCTTTTATTAGATAGTATGCCGGAGGAAGTAGATTGTGATATTCAAGCTTTTGAAATAGAACGTTTGAAAGACGAAGAGCAGATTGCGCTTTTTAACAAGTTATACAATATTTTAGCTGTAGTGGGAACAATTGATCCAGGGTTGCCTAAAGCTCCATATATTTCTTTAGAAAGTGTTATTTCTGGAAATGAAATAGATAAATTTAATGATGCATTACAAGCATGTATGACAGATGAACAAATACTAAGTTTTAATGACCAATTAATTCATAATTTTTCATTAGAGAGGGTAATTAATTCGATAACTATTTTGGATGCTCATTTGGTGATGGATAATATTGATCGAGCCATCAAATCATATAGTGATTTAAGTGAGCAAATAATTGGAAATGTAACAAGAATGTCGTTATACGTGCACATTAGTTGTTTGATTGAAAGATTGATTAGAAATGAACCAATTACAACTTATGATTTATCTATGATTGACGACACTAATGCAAAACAAACTTTTAAATGGATAAAAGAAGCTTTTAGTGTGATTGAAAAAATTTATAGTGTCGAAATACCAGAGTCAGAGTATGGATATATTTTTGATATTATCCGTGCTAATGCTTGATAGTACACAGTTTTAATAGTTTTAAAGAAGCGTGCCCGTTTTTTTGGCACGCTTTTTGCTTTATATAGGTGGAGGCAGGAAATATGGAAAGGAAAATTATTGTTGCATCACACGGAAGAATGGCTTCGGGAATTAAAAATTCCCTCGAAATTATTTACGGAGAAAGTAAAGTAGTTGAATCTTTGGATTGTTATGTTGAAGATGATTTTGATTTAAACGAAGCTATTTCTAGATTGCTAGAAAGATATAAGAATTATGAATTAATTATTGTTACAGATGTGTTTGGAGGGAGTGTTAACAATGAATTTTTAAAGTACGTTGGAAGACCTAATTTTTATTTGATTACAGGACTGAATTTACCGTTATTGATTGAATTAGTTAGTAAAATCAATGCGGAAGGAGAAACTAAAACTATCATTAAACGTGTGCTATTTGAAACTAAAGGTACGATTCAATTATGCAATGATTTGATAGATACAGAAATTGAAGAAGAAAATTTTTAGTTTAAGGGGGTAATCTAATGATTGTTTTAACGAGAGTAGATCATCGTTTGTTACATGGACAAGTTGCATTTTCTTGGACAGCTCATTTAAGTGCGGATTGTATTTTGATTGCTAACGATGATGTGGCTAATGATGAGACTAAAAAAACAATTGTGAAGTTAGCAAAACCTAGTGGTATAAAACTAGTTATTAAAAGCGTTGAAGATTCTATAAAAGCAATTAATAGTGGTATCACTGATAAGTATAAGTTATTTATCGTTGCTCAGAATATTGACGATGCATATAAATTGATCAGTAATGTAAGTGAGATTCAATCGTTAAATTTAGGTGGAACCAAATTCGAAGAAGGTAAAGAATCTATATCGAGTGCTATTTTTGTAACAACTCGAGAAAAAGAAGAGTTGAACAGATTAATTCAAAACGGTGTTGATGTTTATACGCAACAAGTACCTACCAGCAAAAGAAAAAAACTATAGGAGGTGAATATAATGCAGATATTTTTAATTTTTATTGTAGCTATTATAGGTTATGCTGAATACTTTTTGTTTGGTAGAGCACAGACGTATCGTCCAATTGTAATGTGTGCAATTACAGGTCTTGTTTTAGGAGATCTAACACAAGGTGTTATTATTGGTGCGCAAATGGAATTGGCTTTTATTGGAGTACAAGAAATAGGTTTATCAACACCACAAGATATGGTTTCTGCAAGTATTATAGGTACTAGTATAGCTATTCAAAGCGGTGGGAATTTTTCAACAGCAGTAGCATTTGGTCTGCCTGTTTCTATGCTTGTTCTACTTGTACAGAATCTAGTGTACATTTTGATATCTCCATTATTTGTAAAAAAATGTGAAGAAATCGCTGCTAGGGGAAATACAAAACTATTTAGTAGATTTTCTTTCTGGGAGGGTACATTGTTACATTTTGGACCATCAATAATTTTAGTTACACTAACTTTTATTTTGGGTAATGTGTTTGCCAAGACAGTAGTGGGTATGATTCCAACATTTATTCAGGATGGATTAGTTGTTGCTAGTGGTATTTTACCAGCATTCGGATTTGCCATGCTTCTTGAAGTAATTATGAAGAAAGATGTTTTACCATTTTTCTTTATTGGCTTCTTATTAGTTGCATATTTAAAACTTCCGATTATTGGCATTGCTTTGTTAGGAGCAGCAATTATTGCATTTATGTATTTTTATGATGAAAAGCATACTAGTAAAGCAAATGTAGAAAGTGGTGATGATGATGACTTCTAGTAACTTAACTACAAAAGATTTCAGAAAAGCATTCTGGAGAACTTTTTCTATGGGAGCTTCTTGGGAATACAGTAAGCAACTTGGTGTTGGCTATGCATATGCAATGACACCACTTTTGAAAAAGATTTTTGAAAAAAAACCAGAAAAATTAAAAGAATCCATGGAGCGTAATACAGAATTTTTTAATGTATCAAACTTTTGTTCATCAACCATTATGGGAATTACAGCATCGATGGAAGAAAAATATGCGGAAAATGATAATTTTGATCCAACAACTATTAGTAATATTAAGGCCAGTTTAATGGGACCATTGTCTGCTATTGGTGATTCTTTAATGATGAGTACATGGAGAATAATTTGCACTAGTATAGCTGCAGCTTTTGCTCTAAAAGGATATTTTTTAGGACCAGTAATTTTTATTTTAGCGTACAACATTCCATGTACATTAATTAGATGGTATGGAATGAAATATGGTTATACGATGGGCGTTGGCTTTTTTGAAAAATTGAATTCTTCTGCAGCTCTGGAAAAACTTTCATATTATTCCTCAATTTTAGGGATGTTGGTGATTGGAGCCATGACATCAAGTTATGTGATTATGAATACAAAAATAAGTTTTGGAGAAGCAGGGTCAAAATTATCTTTGCAAAAAGATGTGTTTGATCAGATTTTGCCGGGATTATTACCATTGATAGCTACATTTTTAATGTACAAATTATTGAAAAAGGGTGTGAGTGTTGGTTGGATAATTTTAGGAACGTTTGTTCTTGGTATTGTATGCTGTTATTTTAAAATTTTAGTACCTTAAACCCATACATTTAGTAAATTTTAGGAGGAATTATTTATGTTAGATGTAAAAAGTCTTGTCCGAGAAATTAAAGATAATCGAAAAATTAGAGATGTTTTTTTTGCAGCATGTGGTGGATCACTTAATGATTTATTCCCTGTACATTATTTTGTAGAAAGTGAAAGTTCATCTCTTCGTTCTAAATGCAAACCAGCAAGAGAACTAACTTTGATGAATCCAATATATTGGAATGAAAATAGTATGACAATTATTTTAAGCCACAGTGGAAATACTCCTGAAGCGATTGAAACTGCAAAAAAAGCCAAAGAAAATGGTTCTTACGTTATTACAATTTCGAATGAGGAGGATTCTAAATTAGCTAGTGTGGATATATGTGATAAATTTATTGTTTATGAATGGGGTCCAAAAATTTCTCATATAGATGAACCTATGGGAATTTTATTCCAAATTATGAATGAATTTTTGCATGAGACAGAAGAAAATTACGTAAAATATAACGACATGTTAGACGGATTAGATAAAATTGACGATATTATCGAAAATGCTAAGAAAATACAACATCCTGCAGCAACAAAATTTGCACAAAAATATAGAAAACAACCTTTTATGTACATTTTAGGTTCAGGTGCAACCGCTTCTCAAGCATACGGATTTTCAATTTGTTCATTAATGGAAATGCAATGGATGGATTGTGCTTTTATTAATTCGGCAGAATTTTTCCACGGACCATTTGAAGTTTTACAAGATGACGAAGTTTACATCCAATGCGTTAATGTTGGAAAAACTAGAGTAATGGATACAAGATCAAGAGATTTTATTAGGAAATACAACGGTCAATTAGAAACCATTGATGCAATGGAGTTTGGATTGAACGAAATTAAGGAAAGTGTTGTAGACTACTTTAATCCGATGGTATTTTATGAAATGGGTGTTTTATATCGTGATCAGCTTGGAGAAAAAAGAGGGCATCCAACGGAAGTACGTCAATACATGGGTAAAGTAGATTATTCATATGAAGCTATAAATTAAAAAATTATAAAGCCAAACTGATGCTTACGAAAATAACATTTCGTAAGTATTATTTTTTCACTTTAAACGTAAATATAGCAGGTACGGGTTCTTGTAAGTATTATTATTAATTTGACAATCATAAATAATGTAGCGAAGTGTAATATTTTTTATAATAATAGCATGTAAAGCTATTATCTATTTTAAACCCGTTTTTGTTGCTATGGTCGTAGTGTTAAGTAAGGTATAAGGTTTTCCTGTAATAAAAAAGCGTCAATAAACAATTTTTGCTATTTATCGACACTCAGTATAATAGAAATATTTTCCCAATTAAAGCCAAGTAGCAATCTCGTTCAATTGCCCATTTTGGAAAAATTGTTTTAATATCATTTAGAATGAGATGCTTTTTTTTAAGTTATTTTCTTGTAATTCATCTAGATTAGAAGGTTTACGTACAATGATTGCTGTTAGAAAAATACGATGAATGTAAATATATCAAAAATAATAAATCCTAATTTATATTGTCCTAGAAATAAAGCGTCAATCACATTGAATCCATTATTACTTAACGATGTACCCAAGCTACTATACATGGTTGTTCAAAAAGTAAGCGTTATCTTTGGTTGGGTTATGACTTATTTAATTTATAAAATAAATTGCCATTAAGGCTTATTTTTTTATCCAAAGATGACTTTAATGGAATTCTGATAGAAGGAATTTTTAGAGAATGCACACAGACTACCTGTAATTGATTGGAACATAACATTTTACTGAGCTCATGAACAAACAATAAAAAATTATGGGAAGTTCCCTGTGAGACGTGTTACGCCTGTAATAAAGGGGGTAGAACAAGTGTGGATTACTGAATCTAGCAACTTTTTATTGCATGAAGGAGATTTTTATATGATACCGCCAGAAATCAAATATACCGTACAAGCGGTAAATAATTTAACTTATTTTAGTTTCCATTTTGATATAGATGAATCGGACATAAAATTTCAACTTTTAGTCGCCAACTTAAAAGATGGACTAAAGGACCCCCTTTAATGTTTCGAAAGACACACACATCTAATATTTAGTTTATGACTAAATAATCACTAAGATAATCTTATTTGTTGTCGCCAATTCCAATATTTAATGATAAAGTTTTACATGAGTGCTATCACGATTGTGTGCCAGTCGAGGTACATTAATAGAAAAATGGATTTATGCACAATTAAGTAACTTAAAGGAGGCAGCTCATGGCAGCCACATTAAAAGATATTGCGGATAAAGTTGGCGTATCGTTAGCGACCGTATCACGCGTGCTGAATAAAGACGCGTCTCTTTCAGTTAGCGATGAAACTAGACAAAAAATTTTAAAAACCGCCGAAGCCCTACACTATTCCAAAAGTAAACGACACAATAATTTAACAACTAGAAAACGCTTGGCAATTGTTCAATGGTACTCAGAAACTGAAGAACAAGATGACTTGTATTATATGTCGATTCGAATGGGAATTGAACAACGTGGACAAGACAATCAATTCGAAGTGACACGAATTTTTCAGAATAATTTACAAGAATTAGGTCCAAATGTTGATGCAGTAATAGCAGTAGGAAAATTTAGTAAACCGCAAGTTGAAGAAATTGCAGCCGTTACTGATAATTTAGTTTTTGTGGACGATGATCAATTCGAAGTGGGCTTTGACAGTGTGATAACTGATTTTCAATTAGCCACCGAAAAAGTAGTCGATTATTTCTGGCAACAGGGGATTGAAGATATTGGGATTATCCATGGGTTAGAAATGACGACAGATCACCAATTAACCGTTTCAGATCGTCGAATGTTAGGCTTTAAGGCCGCGATGACCAAGCGTAACGCCTTTAAACCGGAATTTGTATTCGAGGGTGATTATACTAGCGAATCTGGTTCTAAAATGATGCAAAAGGCAATTGATGTGCTTGGAGATCAGTTACCTAAAGCATTTTTTGTGGCCAATGATCCCATGGCAGCTGGGGCGTTGAAAGCACTCCAGACGAATGGCATTAAAGTACCAGACAGAGTTAAGTTATTCAGTTTTAACAATACTTCATTAGCTACTTTTGTTTATCCTGAATTAAGTGCAGTCAACGTTGATACGGAGTTGATGGGTGCCACAGCAGTCAATTTAGTAATGAGTCGTTTGACCGGTCGCACCACCACGCAACGTGTGGAACTGGGTACAAGGTTGGTAGAACGAGCTAGTACGAAATAGAATAGAAGTGAAAGACTCAAGTGGTCGGATTAAATTATCCAACCACTATGAGTCTTTTTATTTTAACTAAAATGTTTACTCAACCTCAGCCAAATTTGGTATACTAAAAATGAAAGCGGTTTAATTAATACGGAGGTGTCATAATATTGGAAACTAAAAAAGAAGTATTTGATCAAATAGATGGTCAGGATGTCATACGTTATACATTGGTTAATGACCAACAAACTAGAATTTCAGTTTTAAGCTATGGAGGAACATGGCAAGAATTCGTAGTTAATGAGGACGGTGTGGAACGCTCATTAATTTGGGGACTTGATAGCATGGCTGATTATCAACGCGTAGGTTATTGCCTTTGTCAATCAATTGGGCGAGTTGCTGGACGAATCGGCGGAGCCAAATTTAAGATTGATGATCAAGAATACCAAGTTGAGATGAACGAACAAACTCATTCATTGCACGGTGGTGACCACGGTTTTAATACCTTAAATTTCGATGGTAAATTTAGTGAAGATGATGATCAAGTTAGCGTGATTTTATCGAAACATATTAAGGCGAGTGATGATAATTACCCTGGAAATCTTGATGTAGAAATTAAATTTACCCTAGACAATCAAAATCGAGTTTCGATTTCATTTACAGGCGATACGGACGCTGCGACGCTCTTTAACCCAACGAATCATGCTTATTGGAATACAACGGATGATCGAACAAGTTTGGCTAAACAATGGTTGCAAATTAGCAGTACAGCTCACCTTGAATTCGATGAAGAAAAAGTTCCCACTGGTAAGAAGCTTTCGGTTAAAGCAACCGCCTATGATTTTAATCAAGAACAACCTATTGAGGACGCCTTGAAACAGTTAAACGCTGAAAATGGTGGGATTGAATTTGATGATGCTTACGAAGTTAATCCGAGTGAAACTACTCCTATTGCAATGGTAGGTGATACTGATGGTAAACGTCGAGTAAAGCTTTATTCAGATCGCAACGGACTAGTTGTATTCACGGCGAACCCATTTGATTCTGACCAAGAAGCAGCTCATGAGTACAATGCTTTAGCTACTGAGGCACAAACATTACCTGATGCAATCAATCATTCTGATTTTGGTGATATTGTTTTACGTCCAGGTAAGCCAGTTACAAATACTATTCGTTATCAATATGAACGTTTAAACTAAATCTAAATTAAGCGTAAGGTGTAAAAACCGAGCGCTTTTTTAATGGTTAAATAATTTAAAAAGTAGGTAGTAAAACTACATCGAGTGGCCTAAAACACCAAAATTAAAATCGAAAAAAGATTGGAATAGTTGGCTATGGGCAACGATAAATTGGTCTGAGAAGCGGACTAGGTCGTTTAAATACTAATTTACTAAAATAATTAAGCAAATTTTACTAAAAAACATTGACATCCTCTCTGAAAACGATTACATTTAGTGCATAGATAATTAAAGGAGATGTGGTATAGATTATGGATGCAGAAGTTAAACAAAGCAAAAGTCGTAAAATCACTTCGCGACTAGCTTACTCATTTGGTGCATTTGGTCATGATGCGTTTTATGCAACATTATCGACCTATTTTATTATGTTCGTGACTTCCCATTTATTTGATAAGAGTAGTGGGGCTCAAGGAACTAAAATGATCGCGTACATTACGATGATCATTGCAGCGTTACGTTTCGTAGAACTTGCAATTGATCCACTAATTGGTAACGCGATTGATAATACCAATTCACGCTGGGGTCATTTCAAGCCTTGGATTGTTACTGGTGGAACGATTGGTTCAGTTGTTTTAGCACTTTTATTTACCAGTTTAGGTGGTTTAAATACATCTAACCCAATTTTATACTTAATTGTTTTTGCTATTTTATATATTACAATGGATATTTTCTATTCATTTAAAGATGTTGGGTTCTGGTCAATGATTCCTGCGATTTCATTTGATTCAGCAGAACGTGAAAAAACAGCTACCTATGCTCGGGTTGGTTCTAATATTGGACAAAATATCGTTGGTGTAGTCGTTATGCCAATTGTTTTGATGTTTTCAACCAAGGCGAACAGCGGACAAGGTGATAATCGTGGTTGGATGGCCTTCGGGATTATCATCGCTGCGGTTGCTTTGATTTCAGCTTTAGCTGTAGCAATGGGAACTAAGGAAAATGATTCTGAATTACGTAAAAATACTGAAAAAACAACTTTCAAACAAGTTTTCAAAGTATTGGCTCGTAACGACCAATTAATGTGGTTATCTTTGACTTACGGAATTTACACGGCCGGTATGGCAATTACTAACTCACTTGAACTTTACTACTTCACTTACATTTTAGGTGATGCTTCGAAATTTACGTTACTTGGTTCATTAAACGCCATCATTGGGGTGTTCGCCGTATTGGCCTTCCCACCATTGGCAAAGAAGTTTAGCCGTCGTAAAGTATTCTTCTTAGCTATTTCAGTCATGATCATTGCTTTGATTATGTTTGCACTTGCCGGACAATCATTACCAATGATCTTAACTTCTGCCGTACTATTCTACATTCCACAACCACTTATCTTCTTAGTTGTTTTGATGGTTTTAAGTGATTCTGTTGAATATGGACAATTGAAATTTGGTCACCGTGACGAATCATTAACTCTATCTGTTCGTCCTTTGCTTGATAAATTAGGTGGAGCTATTTCAAACGGTGTAGTTGGTTTAACTGCCGTTTGGGCTGGCATGACCGCTGGAGCAACTGCTGGGGACGTAACTTCCCACGGACAAGCTATTTTCAAGTTGATGATGTTTGGTGTTCCAGCAGCTATGATTTTAATTGGAGCCTTCATCTTCTTCAAGAAGGTTAAATTAGACGAAAAAATGCATGCTGAAATCGTTGACGAGCTGGAAAAAACTTGGTCAACACATTTGGAAACAGATGAAACACCTGCAGAAATTGAAAAAGAAGACGGAATTACAACTCTTTACCGTAATCCGGTTTCAGGAAAATTAATCAGTTTAGACACCGTTGCAGATGAGACATTTGCGAGTGGAAGTATGGGTAAAGGATTTGCAATTAAACCTACCGATGGTCAAGTTTTAGCTCCATTTGATGGTGAAGTTGTAGCAACTTTCCCAACTCGCCATGCGATTGGACTTCGTTCTGACACAGGCGTCTTAACTTTGATTCATATCGGAATTGGTACCGTTGAAATGCGTGGTACGGGATTTGTTCAATATGTTGAAAAAGGCGATCACGTTAAACAAGGACAAGAATTAATTGAATTCTGGCAGCCAGCAATTAAAAAAGCAGGCCTTGATGATACTGTAATGGTAGTCATTACCAACAAGGATATGCCTGAATTTGATTATCTCAAAGAGCTGGGTGAAGACGTTAAGGATAGCGAAGATGTATTGAAGTTATCCAATACGGGATTATCTAATTAAAGTTGGATTTTAAAAGGACAATCAATAATTTATTCATTGATTGTTCTTTTTTGCATATTAAAAGCCGATGTTGGAGAATTTAAATCTTTCCAGCATCGGCTTTATCTTAGAAATGAATATTAAAACTGAAATCTAAATCTTGGTTAGCAGGGATGTGGTATTTTGCTTCAACATCTGCTCCCCAACTATCGATTCCACCGACACCGCGAACCGCCCCGTAGATCGAAAGCACGGTTCGTCTTGGTAATGGTAGTTCTTCAAGATGAGTGGCTTGTTCAAGCTCTGCAGCAGTATATGGTAAATAACTGAAAGCAAACGGCTGATCTGCCTGGCTGAAAGTAAGGCTAAAAGGTTGCTTGCTTTGATCGGCGTTATTTTGAGTAGTCGAACGAGTTACCGTTAGTTGACTGGTTTGCATGTGCATGCCACATTCTTGAGGAACAAGATAGGGAGTCACTGGTAATCCGTCAACGTGGAATTGACCTTGAGTTGCCCCTGCTAGACGATCGGGATAAGTTTCCCCAGAAAGTCCTTGGTAGTCAAAACCGGTAGCGGTCGTGGGCATAATGAAACGTAGTCCAAATGCTGGTAGCTCAGGTAAACCTTCACGTCCTGCAAAATGGGTCATGATCTTAATATTACCATCACTAGCAACCGTATAGGTAATGCTTACCGAAGTGCTTGGCACCGTCGGAGTAACGAAATGGTAGGTTAACGCCACTTGATTTGCCATTTCATGGTTGGTATAGCGATTATTAAGGGGAGCAATAGGAAGCGGTTGAACGAGTTGCCCATCCACTGTTAAGTCAATCTTTTGGCAAGTTGTGAATCGATCGGCTGCGTACCATTGTGCAGCTTTAACATCAAAACCATTTCCATGATCATTATCAGTAGTTGCTCGCCAAAATAGCGGAGTTGGTGTGCGGTAGAGCCACTCTTTTTGGTCAACCACTAAAGATTCAAGCCCGCCTCGTTCGTAACTAAAAAGGTAGTGAAAGTTAGGACCTTCTAATCCTAAACTGGCATCGCCATATATGACGTGTAATTGATTATTTGTGTAATCCATAATAGTATTTCACCTCCTGCATTGCTGGTTTAGGGGTTCGATCAGCAAATAGTAATCCATCACCAGAAAACTCATAGTCGGAATGGCGTTCATCGAAATCACCACCGTATCGTAGGACGTCTTGCTGGGTGATTGGATCATGAACTAACAGAGCTTGATCAATGAAGTCCCAAATGAAGCCACCTTGATACATTGGGTATTTATCAATTAAATCATTATACGATTGCATGCCCCCTAAAGAGTTTCCCATATCATGCATATATTCACAGTTTAAGAAAGGTTTATCAGGATTATTTTCTAGATAGCTAGCGATGTTAGCTGGAGTTTCGTACATACGGCTTTCTACATCAGAAATACGATCGCGTAATTCTGGAGTACGAACGACACCTTCATAATGAACCAGTCGAGATGCGTCATGTTCTTTATAGAAAGTTTGCATAGCCGCAATATCTTCACCAGCAAAGGATTCGTTGCCTAATGACCAGAAAATGATGGATGGGTGGTTTTTGAACCATTCATAGTTGGAACGAGCCCGATCAACGACTGCTGCTAACCAATGAGGATTATCCCCAGGAACGTTATAGGAAGGTTCAACAGCCCCCATTTTTTGCCATGAACCATGAGATTCTAGGTTATTTTCAGCCATAACGTAAAGACCGGCTTGATCGCATAGTTCGTACCACGGTAGTTGATCAGGATAATGGCAAGTTCGAACAGCGTTGATATTATTATCAAGCATGGTTTGAATATCGTTCTGCATATCTTGCATGGTGATGACACGCCCACTATGTGCATTCCACTCGTGGCGATTAACCCCGTTGAGAATCAAACGTTGGTTATTAACGTAAATGACTTTATCCTCACGTAATTCCACTCGCCGAAAACCAAATTGATAAGGAACGACTTCCAAGAGCTGATGCTGATTGTTGTAGACTTTAATCAACAACTGATACAAGGTGGGGTTTGTTGGTGACCATAGTTTCAAATTATCAAACGGCATGGAATCAAACAGGACCTTACCCGTTCCGCTTTGGGTCTGACTGGCCACTACCTGTTTATTTTGATCCGTAACGGTTAGTTCTAAGATAGCATCAGTACCAGAAACGTCAGCAGTAACTGCCAAGGTACCGCGCTCAAAATCATCTTTTACCTCCGGTTTGATGTCTAAATCCACAACATGGGCGGCCGGAAGAGCGAGGAGATTAACATCACGAAAAATACCAGAAAAGCGGTACATATCTTGATCTTCAATAAAGGCTGCCGTACTTCTTTTATAAACCTGTACAGCTAAAAGATTATCTTGGTCTTGAAGATAGGGGGTTAGATCGAATTCTGAAGGAGTGAAGCTATCTTCAGCATAACCAATAAAATGGCCATTCAACCAAACGTATAATGCTTCTTCAACTCCTTGGAATTGAATGATAACTCGCTGATTTTTAAATGAATCATCAAGGTCAAATTGTTTTAAATAAGAGCCGACACTGTTATCAGCAGCATCGCTAAATAATCCAACTTCTAATTGGTCTTGATTAAGTGTGTAAGGGGGACGACGATAAATTTTTCCTTCCCAAGGGTAGAGAGTGTTGATATATTGAATTTGATTGTAGCCTGCTAATTCGATATGCCCTGGTACTTGGATCGTATCAAAATCAGCACTATCAAAATCAGATGAATAAAAATGGAGCGGACGTTCAGACGGGGTGGACGCAAAGTGAAAACGCCAAGGACCGTTGAGACTTTTAATAAAGCTACTACTACCTGTACGGATTTCGTCTAAATCACGATAGTAATGGTGGTCGCTATGGGCAGGTAGTTGATTGACTCGAAAAACTTCAGGATCATCAAGCCACTGAAGATTTGCTTGCATAATAAAACTCCTTTCGTAACCAAAACATAAAGCGCTTACAATAAAATGATAGAACATAACCCTAAATTTGTATACGTTGTTTTAGTTAAAATTTAACCAAAATTAATGTTTTTGGAGGATTTAGTAAGCTATAAGTAACCCTAAATCCATAACACTATCGTTTTTAATGAAGCGCTACCATTTTTGTTGTAAATGGATTAAAGAGGTATTGACAAGTGATGGTAAAAGCTATATATTCAAGTTAATAAAATTTTAGTAAAATTATGGAGGAGACACATCATGAACGCAAACGACTTAAAAAAAGAATTTTCCGAAATTTTTGACACCAATCCTGAAAGGGCTTTCTTTTCACCTGGACGCATCAATTTAATTGGTGAACATACAGATTACAATGGTGGTCATGTATTCCCATGTGCAATTACAATCGGAACTTACGGAGTTTATGCTCCTCGTACCGATAATACGGTAAGAATGTACTCAGCTAATATTCCAGATGCTGGAGTTGTTAGTTTTGATGTCAATGCTTTGGATTACGATAAGGCTGCAGGCTGGACTAATTATCCTAAAGGAATGATGAATGAATTAGTCAAAACAGGAGTTAAGTTTGACCACGGCTTCGATCTCTACGTTCACGGAAATATGCCAGATGGTGCGGGCTTATCTTCTTCAGCTTCAATTGAATTATTAACCGGAGCAGTTTTAAACGCGGCCTTTGATTTAGGCGTTAGTCAATTAGATCTAGTTAAGATTGGCCAGAAGTGTGAAAACAACTATGTCGGTGTTAACTCTGGTATCATGGACCAATTCGCGGTCGGAATGGGTAAGAAAGATCAAGCAATCTTGCTGGATACTAACACACTTGATTATTCTTATGCTCCGGTTAAATTAGGCAATCACGTCATTGTAATTATGAATACTAATAAACGTCGTGAACTCGCAGATTCTAAATATAATGAACGTCGTTCTGAATGTGAAGAAGCATTGCGTCGTTTACAAACTAAGTTAGACATCAAGACTTTAGGTGATTTAACCAATGATGAATTTGATGAAGCAGCTTACTTAATTAATGATGAAACTTTAATTAAACGCGCACGTCACGCTGTTTTTGAAAATCAAAGAACCATCAAGGCAACTAAGGCTTTGGCAGATGACGACTTAACAACTTTTGGTGAATTAGTTACTGCTTCACACGTTTCATTACACTTTGATTATGAAGTAACGGGCAAGGAATTAGACACTTTAGCTGAAACAGCTTGGAAACAACCTGGTGTATTAGGTGCTCGAATGACTGGTGCTGGTTTTGGTGGTTGTGGAATCGCAATTGTTGAAAAAGACCAAGTTGAAGCTTTCAAGGAAAATGTTGGTAAAGTTTATCGCGATACAATTGGTTATGATGCTGATTTCTATATTGCTGAAATTGCTGATGGACCTAAAGAACTTTAATATTAGTGAAAATTTTTAAATAGTAATACGCATTGAGAGATTGAGGAGGAATTAGAATGGCGGTCTTAGTTTTAGGTGGTGCCGGTTATATCGGCTCCCATGCAGTTGATCGATTAATTACGAAAGGTTACGATGTAGCGGTTGTTGATAACTTGGTTACTGGACACCGCGCGGCCGTAAACCAGCAAGCTCGTTTTTACGAAGGCGATGTACGAGATGTTGAATTTATGGATTCAGTCTTCACCAAAGAAAACGTAGAAGGGGTAATTCATTTTGCTGCGTTTTCCGTGGTCCCTGAATCAATGAAAAATCCTTTGAAGTATTTTGATAATAATACTGCTGGGATGGTTAAACTTCTTGAAGTAATGGCTAAACATGATGTGAAACGGATTGTATTTTCATCTACAGCGGCTACTTATGGCGAACCAGAACGGGTGCCAATTCAAGAATCTGATCCACAAGTTCCAACTAATCCATATGGTGAAAGTAAGTTAGCAATGGAAAAAATCATGCATTGGTCAGATGTGGCTGATGGCATTAAGTTTGTGGCTTTGCGCTACTTTAACGTTGCTGGTGCCAAACCAGATGGCAGTATTGGGGAAGATCATCAACCAGAAACACACTTAGTACCTATTATCTTACAAGTGGCTGCTGGTGAACGGGATCAGTTGCAAATTTTTGGGGATGACTATCCCACTGCTGATGGTACTAATGTACGCGATTACGTCCACGTCGTTGATTTGGCTGATGCTCATATTTTAGCTCTAGAATATCTCAAACAAGGTCATGATAGTAATGCATTCAACCTTGGATCTTCAACAGGCTTCTCCAATCGTCAAATGTTAGAAGCTGCTCGGGAAGTGACAGGAAAGGAAATCCCAGCTGTTATGGCACCAAGACGAGCTGGCGACCCTAGTACTTTAATCGCAGCGAGTGATAAAGCACGTGAAATTTTAGATTGGCAACCTCAATACGATGATGTTAAGGAAATTATCAAAACTGCTTGGAATTGGAAAGTCAACCATCCAGCTGGATACGATGACCGAGGAGGACAAGCCTAATGAGTAGCTTAGAACAATTTGTCCAAGTTGTAATCGATTCGCCATCACCATACACCAATTTAGACCGAATTTATGTGCATAATCGGATTTTAGGTTTAGTGGGTGAAGATCAACCGGTTGAAGCTACCAATGAACAAGTGACTAGCTTAGTAGATGCCTTAGTTAAAACTGCGGTTCAAAACGGTAAAATTGAAGATGCTCAATCAGACCGAAGCATTTTGGCAGATCAATTAATGGATTTAGTTACGCCATTACCTTCGATTTTAAATCAACGTTTTTGGGATAAGTATCAAGTTAGTCCTAAAGCGGCGACGGATTATTTCTTTAATTTAAGTAAAACTAATGACTATATTAAAACACGGGCTATTGCTAAGAATGTATCTTTCCCAGCGGAAACTGATTTTGGTGAACTTGAAATTACCATTAACCTTTCTAAACCAGAAAAAGATCCTAAAGCAATTGCAGCTGCTCGTAATCAACCTCAGGATGGGTATCCATTATGCCAATTATGCATGCAAAATGAAGGTTATTTAGGACGTTTGGGTTACCCATCACGTAGTAACCATCGAATTATTCGGATGACCTTGGGTGGTGAAACTTGGGGATTTCAATATTCACCATACGCATATTTCAATGAACATTCTATTTTCTTAGACCAAATTCACCGCCCTATGGTGATTAATCGTCAGACGTTTACCAATTTACTTGAAATTGTTAAACAGTTACCGCACTACTTTGTAGGGAGTAACGCCGACTTACCCATTGTAGGAGGTTCGATGTTATCACACGAACATTACCAAGGCGGACGTCATGTATTTCCAATGATGAAGGCTCCCATTGCTAGAACGATTGATTTAGGAGTAGCAGGTGTGGAAGCTGGAATTGTGAAATGGCCAATGTCAACGATTCGGTTAGTAGGTAGTGATGTAGTGGCATTGACGGATGCTGCTGTTAAAATTCATGATGCGTGGATGAGCTATTCTGATGAAAGTGTTGATGTAAGAGCGTTCACGGACGGAACTCGTCATCATACGACGACGCCGATTGCGTACAAGGATGGAGAAAACTATGTTTTGGATGTAGTACTCCGAGATAATCAAACCTCAGCCGAATTTCCAGATGGTATTTTCCATCCCCATCAAGATGTTCAACACATCAAAAAAGAAAACATTGGTTTGATTGAAGTAATGGGAAGAGCGATTTTACCAGCTCGGTTAAAGACAGAATTGGTAGAAGTAGAAAATTACCTATTGGGTCAAACTAACCAAATGGCAGAAATGCATCAAGCTTGGGCGGATCAATTGAAGGCAACACATTCAATTACAGCAGAAAATGTTACTGCCGTGGTAAATGCTGCGGTTGGAAATGTTTTTGCGCGAGTTTTAGCTGATGCAGGAGTCTTTAAATGGGATGACGCCGGTGAAGCCGCATTTGCGCACTTTATCTCATCCATTAATTAGTAAGATTTTAAGCTCGTTTAAACCTGTAAGAATTATTAGTTATTAAATACGATTCACCTGGGATGGATAATCCTAGGTGGATCGTATTTTTATTTTAAATTTCACTGGTGCTTTATCGGGAGTCCTTTATAATAAAAACGAAGCAAATTAGTAGGAATGCGACTTAGACAATTAATTTCGGAGGTCATAATATGGAAAAATATCGTACAGAAGAAGATACGCTTGGGCCCGTCCAAATCCCAGTAGATGCACTTTGGGGAGCCCAAACTGAAAGAAGTCGTCATAACTTTGCGACTGGTGCCAAGATGCCCCTGGAAATTATCAAAGCTCTTCTACAGATTAAAAAAGCGGCAGCCATCGCTAATAAAAAGGAACGATCAATGGCTGCTGAAAAAGCGGATTTAATTGTAGTAGCTATTGATCGTCTGCTAGCACTGGATGATGCTGAATTACGGAAAGATTTTCCGCTGGTAGTTTATCAAACTGGTTCGGGAACGCAAACTAACATGAATGTAAACGAAGTGGTGGCCCATATGGCTGCTAAAATTAATGCGGAAATAGAAATTTTGCCTAATGATGATGTTAACCATGGACAAAGTTCAAACGATATTTTCCCAACGGCCATGAATATTACAGCTGCAGTAGCGGTAGTACGTTTGGAAGAGGCAGTTCAACATTTAATTGAACAATTAGACCAAAAACAAAAGCAATATTGGAACGTGGTTAAAATTGGACGAACTCACCTCCAGGATGCGACTCCACTAACTTTTGGCCAAGAAATTAGTGGATGGAAGAGCGCCCTTGAACATGATTTGGAATACTTAAAAGAACTTAATTCAACGCTAAGTGAATTGGCAATGGGGGGTACAGCGGTCGGAACGGGTTTAAATGCAGCTCCGCATTTTTCGTCCATAATTGCAGCTCAGATGAGCGAAGTCTACCACTTTGAATTCACGGCGGATTCTAACAAATTTTATGGACTAGCACATCACTCCGGTTTGAATGTGGTTCACGGAGCGATTAAAACTTTGGCGAGTGATTTGATGAAAATTGCTAATGATATTCGTTTCTTGGGTAGTGGTCCGCGGGCAGGATATGGCGAGTTGAAACTACCAGCAAACGAGCCCGGATCATCAATCATGCCAGGTAAAGTCAATCCAACTCAAGCAGAGGCCCTTACCATGGCGGCAGTGCGGGTTATGGCTAATGACGTTGCGATTGATTTAGCTGCAAGCCAGGGTAATTTTGAAATGAATGTTTATAAACCAGTTATCATCAGCTCTTTCTTGGAATCAACCACTCTATTAGAAGGTACGATTCGTAGTTTTGCCGACTTGATGATCGCTGGATTAGAAGTTAATGCAGAACGGATGGAAGAATTAGTTAACCATTCCCTGATGACAGTTACCGCCTTATCTCCTCATATTGGCTACCACGATAGCGCTAAAATCGCTCAGCAGGCTGAAAAAGATGGGACCACGCTGAAAGAAGCTGCCCTAAAATCTGGTAAAGTTACCGCTGAGCAATTTGATCAGTGGGTGGTTCCCATTGAGATGACTAATTATGATAAATAGAGGAGTAAAAAGCTGACTTTAGAGCCTGTCTCCGTTCTATTTGGTTCGGGCTTTATAAAGCAAAAAGATTGGTGGCGGATGAATGCCATTCTGGGTGTGGTTTTGGTTTACATTGTAATTGGGGTTGGGATTGGATCACTTTGAATGAAAGTGATTGGTATGTGGTAAAAATCCTTTATTTATAATCCGTTACTTTAGACGTGTTTTTATATTTCAAATAGATTAGAATGGTTTATGACCCAAAAAAAGAAGCAGGAGAATTAATAAATGGCTTATCCACAATTAGACTTAGAAAATGCAACTGGTACAAAAGTAACTATTAAAACTAACCAAGGTGACATCAAAATTCAACTTTTTGATGAATTGGTACCTAAAACAGTTAAAAACTTTATTGAATTAGCAGAGAAGGGCTACTACAACGGCGTTATTTTTCATCGGGTGATCCCAGATTTTATGATTCAAGGTGGTGATCCTACGGGAACTGGTATGGGTGGCGAAAGCATCTATGGCAGAACGTTTGAAGATGAATTTTCAAATAAGCTCTATAACTTAAACGGGGCCCTATCTATGGCTAACGCCGGTCCAAATACTAATGGTAGTCAATTCTTTATCGTTACTAACAGTAATGTTCCTAAGCGAATGATTAAACAACTTAAAGCGGCAGAATTTCCTGAAGAAATTGTGGAAGCATATCGTCAAGGAGGAACTCCCTGGCTAGATGGTCGGCATACGGTCTTCGGACAAGTGTTCGAAGGGATGGATGTTGTTAAAGCAATTAGTAAGGTAAAACGTAATGGCGAAGATCGCCCTAACGTAGATGTTGTGATGGAACAAGTAATCGTTGAAAAATAAAGTAAAACCCTCTGAAAATTAATTTTTCGGAGGGTTTTACTTATTGTGCTAAATATTTCTGTAAATCTGCAAATTGATTTTGAATAACTTCAGTTCCTTTTTCGTAAAGGGCCATGAGCTTTTTATCATCACGTTCAACCCGAGATACTGAAACGGGTTCTTGGGGACGGATTACAAAGATTTTTCCTTCACGTTCTAAGCGTTCGATTTCTGCTAATGAACGATTATATTGTTGTGGACGATCTGCAAAAGCTTGGACAAAACGTGGAAAATCACGGTATCTAAACTTAACTAAACGATTCATAGCGCGACTATTTTCCGGTTTACGGTAGCTAATGTCGCGAGTTAAGACCACGACGATCTTTTCGTAGCCTAATTCCTGAGCTCGTCTGAAAGGAATCGAGTCAGCGATTCCGCCATCTAAGTATGGCTGGTGATTAACGACCCGGATATCAGATACTAACGGCATACTGGCTGAAGCTTTGACGGCTTCTTCTTGACCATCGGTATCCGTTTTACGGAAAATATCGGCTTTACCAGTTAAGACGTTGGTAGCGGTAATTTCAAAAATCTGTTTACTTTCATTATAAGCTTTATAGTCAAAGGGGCTATAATCATAGCATTCAGGTGAAAACAAAAAATCTAAGTTAAAGATTCCACCATTACGAATGAGGTTGTTAAAGCCGATATAACGTTTATCATGAAGAAAATGGAGATTGACATCAGCGGAACGTCTTTTTTGCTTTGAAATGTAATTCATAGCGGCCATGGTTCCAGCTGAAACTCCATGGATGTACTCGAAATCCATTTGCTTTTCGAGAAAATAATCCAAAACGGCACTAGTAAAAAATGATCTGAGAGCGCCGCCTTCTAGTATTAAAGCTGCTTTTTCCAATGGAATACCTTCTCTCTTCTAATTTTATAGACACTATTTTAGCGCTTTTGATGGAGTTGTGGCAAATACCTCTCCAATTAGGGCGCTATAGAAGTGATACTAGAAGAGCATTAAAGCTAGGGATAGCGTAAAAATTTTCTCATAAAAATTATTTTTCCATAGTTTCTTTACCTAGGAAGCCGATTGCAATTACAGCTATCATAATGGAGATGAAGAAAATTATAAAAGTAGTTGATAAAGCAACACCTTTTTCAGTTAAAAATCCCACCAAAAGAGGGCCTACGATTCCACCGATGCGCCCAATTCCGGCTGCTAGCCCGGAACCTGTTCCACGAATTTCTTCAGGATATTGCTCCGGAGAATAGGCATAGAGTGCGCCCCAAGCACCAAGATTAAAGAAGGATAGTAAAATACCAGCTAACAATAACATCATCAGCCCTTGAGCAAAACCAAAGGCGATGGCACTGACGGCAGTACCGAATAAGAAAACCATCAAAGTCCATTTGCGCCCCCATCGCTCAATTAACCAAGCTGCCATAAAGTAACCCGGAAGTTGTGCCACAGTCATGATTAACACATAACCAAAACTGTGAACAATACTATACCCCTTCATCACCATGACGCTAGGTAACCAAAGAAACATCCCATAATACGAGAATACAACCATAAACCAAACAATCCAAAGCATCAACGTGGCTTTAGCATAGGGACGACTCCAAATATTTTTTAAACGTAAAGCTAGGCGAGCTTTGGGTGTAAAAGAATGATTTGAATCTGCTTCGCGAATACTAAAACGGAGCACCAAGGCATAGAGCGCCGCTAAGGAAGTGATAAACACGGCAATCCGCCAGCCCCAACTGGGAATGACAAAATAAGAGATTAAAGCCGAAATTAACCAACCGCCAGCCCAAAAACTTTCAAGGAGAACTACTGCCCGTCCTCGAACATGAGCAGGGGCGCTCTCCGAGATTAAAGTCGAAGCAACAGGTAGTTCACCACCCAATCCACAACCGACAATAAAACGAATCATAACAAAAGCCGCATAGGTAGTGGTGAAAGCTGAAATACCGTTAAAAATTGAGAAAATTAGTAAACTAATAATTAAAATTGTTTTTCGATTGTAACGGTCGGCCAGCGCTCCAAATAAAATAGCGCCTACAGCCATCCCAAGTGAACTGATACTACCAATCATACCAACCTGTGATTCAGTTAAATGCCACTCTGACGTTAAAGCAGCAATTACAAAAGATAATATACCAACGTCCATGGCATCAAAAAGCCAGGCTACCCCCGAAGCTGCTAGTAATTTTTTATAGTTTGAAATTCCATTCAAAATCATCATTCTCCTTTTTTAGTGTCAAGACACACTCTGAGTTGAATACAAGATTACAACATAAAATAATATTTATCAATGATTTATTTAAAATTAATGTCTTGACACTTATGACAGGGATTTTCTGATAAAATATACTCAAGGAGCAATGACTTATGAAAATTAATCGAAAAATAGCTATCAAAAATCAACTATTAGAAACTAAAACACCAATCAAAGCAGGCACATTTGCTAAACAATTTGAGGTTAGCCGACAAACTATTGTTGGAGATATAGCTTTGTTACGTGCGCAAGGGGAGCCGATTATTTCAACTTCGAGAGGCTATGAATATGCCAAAAATCATCGATTTGAAGAAATGATCGTTTGTCGTCATTTCCCCGATCAAGCAGAGCGAGAAATGGAACTAATTGTTAAAGAACAGGTGACGATCAAAGACGTTATGATTGACCACCCACTTTACGGACAGCTAGTGGGACAAATCCGTGTGCAAAATAGCAATGATGTCAAACAATTTATGCAACATGTACGGGAAGCTAAAGGGCACTTGCTATCTGAATTAACCGATGGTATCCACAGTCATACTTTAGCAGCGGATAAAATGGAAAATATCGAAAAAGCTAAGGAACAGTTAAAAAAAGTGGGAATTCTATACAAAGAAGGTTAACTAAAGGATTTTTACTGGATTTTGTAGTATAGTACAGCCAAATCATTTTGACGGAGGGATGAAATGTATCGAATTGTACTCATCATTTTTATAATTTATGTAATTGTCCAGATTCCATTTGTGATTAAGGCATATTTAGGGAGACGAAAGTATCGGCAAAAAATTAAAGATGGGGAACGGGCTAATCAGCGGCTAATGAAGGAAAAGAAAGATAAGAAGTAAGTAAAAGGTTGAGATGGTAATTGAACGACATAAAAGGATTGGTATGGAGATGATTCCATATCAATCCTTTTATTTATGAAAAATTAAGTCCGTACTGGTTCACGTAGTTTCTTGTTGTACTTCAAGTAGACATTAGTATAAGGGTGTTTACTTTCTGCATGCCAAGGTTTGACGTGACCACAGAAATGAATTAATTTTGGATTTTCACGTGTTTCAGCGTAAAGTTTCAAAAGTTCAGTCCGTGGTGGAACAAGCGCGTCTAACACAATGTTAGATTGGGCATTCCATTTTGGATGTAAGTGTAACCACTTGTCGTATAAAATCGCGTTTAGAGCATCTTGATCATGGAAACGTAGTTTTTCTGGATGATGGTTAATATAGTCTAAGACGCGTTGAGTAACTGCTTGGGAACGCCAGCTAACTAGGTCAATTAACATCATGCCAGAGTTGAAATATTTACTATTATCATGCGTGATACCCATGTGTTCTAATCGATCATGGAAACCAGCATCTTCTACAGCGGCTAGAACGTTGCCTTCCAGTGAGGTTTGCCATAAATCATGTAGATTGGTGTTAGCGATAATATCGCAATCAAGGTAAATGGCACGATTAATATTTGGCAACAATTCTGGTGCTAAGATTCGATAATAGGCAGATTTTAGGATGCGATCACTTTCAACCGCATTTTCTAGTAGTTTTTCATCAACTTTAACGATTTTAATTGAAGCGTTGTCGTAACGTGAAATTACACTTCCTAAAATTAACATATCACGTTGATCTAGATGGTCGGGGAGAAGGTAGAAATTGTATTGATTTTCTGAGTCATTCTCCAAAATTGAAATATAAGAAGTTGCCAAAGCTTCCACAAAAGCTGAATTAGCGGCAGAAATAACATTAACCACGCCACGATTGATTTCTAATTCGTTAAGTTCTTCGTGGTATTCATCCAAATAAGGATGTTCACTAAGCGTTTTCCAAGGTTTTTCATGTGTTGTAAAATGGACGATTGCCGGATTTTTGATGGCTTCGTTGATCAATTGATCGTAGGCTTCGTTAATTGGACGGTGTTTTCTGAAAACAATCGAATTTTGTAAGTTCCATTTAGGATGTAGCATTTGAACATGACCAGCGAGAACGGCATTTAAGGCGTCCTGATCATGGAAAATAATGAGATGTGATTGATGTTTAATGTAATTTAAAGTTTTCTCGGTAATATGGTTTTCATTCCACTTTTTAATATCAATCACTAAAATTCCAGAGTTGAAATAGATATTATTTGCAGCAACTACTGGGTCGACTCCTAGACGATTAAGAGCAAAAGCTTGGCCGGTATCGATCACCGCACCCACAATGTTATGGTTCAATTCCGCATCGTACAACTCGGTTAAATCGTGGCGAACCAATAGATCAACATCTAAGTAAAGAATTCGATCAATATTACGTTTTGCTAGTAATTGGGGAGCCAAAATTCGGTAATATGCAGTTTTGTTAATATGGCTGTTGGTAGGACAAAAAGCAAAGACCGATGGATCCAAATCAAGGTACTCAACCGTGTGCAATCCATGTGCAAGTTTTTTTAAAGCTAGCTTAGTAGAATTACTAAGGTTGTTAGATAGCACAATAAAATTAACACGTGTTTTTTTGTTTAGGTTTTCAAGTGTTGTTTTTATGGTGATCTGTAGTTGGTCGGCATAATTTTCGTCGGCAGCTAATAAAACATTAATATTTTTCAAATTATTGCACCCCTTTTCTTAGTTTGTGGTCACATTATATAAGCGCGTAAACAAAAAAGTAAAGTAATAAGCAATATATATTATAAGTTGAGCAGAATGTTTGCTAAAGCTTACTTAAGCCGATATAATTCGAGGTAATTAATGCAAGTAATTTTTAGGTTGATGGGAGGATGCTTATTATGAGTGTAGTAGTGCCGATTTATAAAGTTAGACTTGGACATAGTGAAGTAGAAACACCTGATCTAGTGTTAGGAGTTACTAACGTGATGCGTGGCGATAATACGGTACGCGGTATTTTAAAAGGCGGTGATGATTTAGTATTGTCAGTGCTACAAGCTCGCAATGGCGAGGCCTTAGTGGGGGACCAATGGATTAAATTTCAAATCCACGATTTAGGAGATCAGGTGGAAGTGAAATGCGATCCAAGCTTTAATATTGCCGATGCATTCTTAAAAATTCAATAAAAAGCTGACGAAATGAACGTAAGTTGCCTCGGATTTGACATTCGATTAAGCATCTTTGCTTCATGCGAAAATAAGTACAAAAAGTAAGACGAAAATAAAAAACTTCAATCGCGATTAAGCAAAGATTGAAGTTTTTTATTTTTTACTTAGATTCTTTGATTTTTTCGGTGATGAAGTCGGCTGAACGACGTAACTTGTAGCGTTCTTCATCGGTAAGTTCGAGTTGGAGTTGTTCTAAAATACCGTCACGTCCGACCACGGCCGGATATGAAAGATAGGTACCATATTCTTCACGATAATTGGAAACGGGAAGAACTTCATGAGCATCATTTAAAACTACATTAGCCAAACGAACGGCAGCGGCAGCAACCCCATAGTTAGTATAGTGTTTACCAACCATTACATAGCGACCGCCCATCCGAGCGTCTTCGTTGATTTGATCTAAGTCTAAATTCCGAGCTTGAGCTAACTTTTTGATTGGTTGGTCAAGAACAGTAACCGTGGACCAAGCGGTAAATTGTGAATTACCATGTTCGCCGAGGTTATATCCAGATACCGAGCGAGGGTCAACGCCTAAACCTTTGCCGACGGCGCGCTTCATGCGGGCTGAATCAAGTAGAGTACCAGTTCCAATAACATGCGCTTTAGGTAAGCCGGTGGCTTCTTGGTAAAGTGCGGTAATTACATCTACCGGATTAGTAATTGGAATTAAAATACCATTAAATCCAGATGCCTTAATGGCTTCAGCGACCGCCTGAACTTGTTCACGGTTGTGCGGAAGTTCAGCAAAACGGTCATTATCAGGGTTATCAGTTAAAGCAATCTTACCCAAAGCAGAAATAATTACGTCTGCATCTTTGAGGGCACGATAATCATTTACGATAATGTTTGTGTGACTGGTTAAATTGGGCATTGCATCTTCAAAATCAAGTGCATCAGCACCAACCTTTGCTTCATTTTTATCTATTAAAACTAGGTCGTCAGCGTAGCCGTTTGTGATAATTTGTTGAGCGACTGCTTGACCAACGTGACCCATACCAATGATTCCAATTTTTCGTGTCATTATCCATCACCTCTACCCATATTTTAAGGCACATTTTTGAAAAAAGCTAACGTTAAAGTGCTTTGAAGAAATTAAGGATTAATTTGTTTCAAGGCTGCCTTGGGGACGTCTTTTTTATCAACTTTACTCCAAGAAATAACTTGATTTCGTTTCGCATTGTAGCCAATTTTCAAATATGCGTGGAGCTTTAATGGACGTTCTAGGTTTCCGTTAAATTTAACCGTTATCTTTTGACCAGCTTGGTTATAAGCAGGTTGGTGGTAAGCATAATTCACATAACTACGATTGGAATCATCTTTTTCCACAAATTTAGTGCCTTTATCGACGATTTGAGTGTAGTAATCCTGAGTACCATAGTTAGAGTTATACCAGAAATAGGCACTTCCAAAAGTAATTAAAAGAATTACGACAACCACGCCACTGATAATCATTCCTTTTCGCATAAGTAAACCTCCTAGTTTTTAGAGCATTAATAAAATTCCCAAGGCTATCCAACCTAGTAAAATTAAAGCAGTTAATTTTTTATAGATAACTAATAATGCAATGTATTCACGGATTAAAGCACTAGGTAAAAAGTAGAATGAGGTTGGTGATCCTACACCGTTAGCATTTAAGCCAGCTTTACGCGCATAGATTACGCCACGTAAGACGTGGTAATTATTAGTAGCAAAAATAATTTGAGGCGGTTGGGTTCCCTGCCAATCGGCTTCAATTTTCTGCTTGGAAAACTGCATATTTTCGAAAGTAGTAGTAGATTGGTCTTCTAAAATAATTTTGTCTTCGGGTACGGATTGGTTTCTCAAGTACTTAGCCATGGCAAAAGCTTCTGAGACGGGTTCATCAGGTCCTTGTCCGCCACTTACCACAATTTTCACAGCGCCATTTTGTCTTCGATAATATTCGAGGGCTTTATCCAAGCGTCCTTTTAAGAGTGGAGTTACGGTTTCAGATCGTACCCCCGCTCCTAAAACAATAATATAATCCACGTTGCCTTTGATAGGAACCACTTGATAAAGAAATGAATAAAAGAGATAACAAACAAAAATGAAAGTTAAAGTTACATCAATCCCTAAAAGGGTAAGCAAAATTCCAACGAAGCGTCCTAAAAATTGATTCAAAAACAAAATAGCTAAACCAGCAACCAACATGAATAAAAAATTAAGGCCTAAAATAAGTGATAATTTGGCAGTTAAACTTTTGCCTTCGCGAGTTTGCATAATGTAGGTGTTAACAATCAAACTGAAGCCGATTACTAACGGCGTCAAAACAATTCCTAAAAGTAGGAAGACCGCAAGGCTAATAATTCCAGTTCTTGAACCTCCTGCCAGATAATTAGCAATCCACAAAGTGGATAATAAAGCTAAGTTAATGCAACTACCAGCAAAAATAATCCCCGCAATAAAATCTCGACGATCTAAATATAAATAAGTTCCGGAAATCAAAAAAATAATTATCGAAATACCAATTATAAACATAGCAGAGCCCCCAATGTTATTGATTTAGTCATAATTGTGTTGAGGTGCATTAATAACTCACCTAAATTATCATAAAAAGGTCCTGCAATCAAACTATAAGCTGATTACAGAACCTTTTTCAAAAAATTGTTAGTTTAAATAGTAAACGTTCCGATACATCATCGGTTTAGATGGAGAAATAATGATATTACCGAAGCCGGAATGGTGGATGGCATCGGGAAGCATTTGAGGTTCGATTGCTAATCCGATGTTGGCTGCCATATCTTGATTGCCATTAATTTTGAATGGCTCTTGTGGCTCATTAGTAGTAAAGAGGGTAAAGGCATTGGCAGAAGTTTGAACCCGTATCTTACGACCAGATTCAGGATCTTCCAGCTTAAGTTGAGGCGCTTCGATGCTAGGTTCAACTTTGAAAGCAGTGTCTAATCCGTCTGATACTTGATCAAGGATGGATTGCATTGAAGTTGGATGGTGCAAGTCATACGGTGTGCCATCCGCGTTTAATAAATTACCAGTGGGAATTAACTCTGCATCAACTTCTGCGATTACATCGCTTTTTAATTCAATTTGATGTTGCTTAATTGAACGCTTAGCGTCCCCGCTAAGATTAAAGTACATATGATTAGTGGGGTTGAAGAGGGTTTGTTTAGAAGCGTGACCGATATAAGTTATCGAAAATTCATTTCGGTTATTTAAACGGAAAATAGCATCGATGGTTAAATCGCCAGGAAAGCCATTTTCACCGTCAATACTAAAACGTTTAAGAACTAAACCGACTTCTTCTGGGCGGATAAATTTACTAATTTTCTTCCAATTAACGTAGCTAAGTGAAGGCTTATTACCTCCGTGTAAAGTATTTTGACCTTCATTTTGATTTAATTGGTAATCGCGCCACTTACCATCTTTAATCCGGCCGGCAACCCGCGCAACTGAAGCACCAAAATAATCGTTGTGCTTTGGATAAGTTTGGGGATTATCAAAGCCTAAGACAATATTTTCGACATTCCCTTTTTTATCAGGGGTATTTACAGCAACTACCGTAGCCCCTAGGGTACTGATAGTAACAGAAACATGGTTGTCATTAGAAAGCGTGTACCAATTTACGTTTTGGAACTCTTCTTTATTAATCTTCAAAATACAATCCCTCCTATGTCTTCTTATAATTGATTTTATCACAATGAAACCGATTACAGTTAGCTTTATGATGAATGTTTTTGTTTTACTTTAAGTAAGTAAAGAGCTATAATCTATTAACTAACAAAAAGTAAGGGTAGGTAGAAAATTGGCAAAAACATCTAAGATTATTAAAGAACAAAAAATTGAAGAAACGGTAGCTAGATATGCAGAGTTGCGTCGTGAACTTAAGGCGAATAAAGATTACCGAGCTCTAAGTCAGCTTCCTCGTAATGCTTCTCCAACTAGGATGCATCGGCGTGACAGCCTAGACGGAAGACCACACGCCTACATGCGGAAGTTTGGAATGTCGCGTCTAAACTTTAGAAGACTAGCACATGAAGGCCAGATTCCAGGAGTTAGAAAAGCTTCTTGGTAAAATAATGATGAGTTGTAGCAAAGTAAACCATATTGGTGGTCTTGGCTACAGCTTTTTTGTTTCAAAGGATGCTAAAAATAAAGTGGTAAGATGGTAGATGAGTTAATTCTAAAAGAGAAAGAAGTTTTGTCATTGAAGTTACGAACTCTGATCTACGTGATCATGTCCACGTTTTTATTCAGTTCAATGGAGATTGCGCTTAAAATTGCGGGAGGAACTTTCAATCCCATCCAATTAAATTTTGTGCGTTTCCTCTTGGGCGGCTTGTTGTTACTACCTTTTACATTACAGCGATTAAGAAGGGAACAACGTCATTTAACAGGACGAGATGTTGCAGCCTTTTCATTAACTGGATTTTCGTGCGTGTTGGTTAGTATGACCTTGTATCAATTAGCAATTCAGATGTCCTTGCCGGCCACGATTGCGATTCTGTTGAGTGCCAACCCAGCCTTTGGGATGTTAATCGGACTAGTTTTACTGAAAGAGAAAATGTCACGGACTAATACGTTGGCCGTTATTTTAACTTTAGCGGGCTTACTTGTAATTGTTAATCCATTTAATTTAACTAACCCAATGGGAATTACACTGGGACTTTTAAGTTCAATCACCTTCGCCATTTATGGCATCTTAACTCGATTAAGTTCGAATAAGCTAGGCTTTGGCGGAATGACAATGACGTGTTTTTCGTTTATTGCAGGTGCGATTGAGTTGGGAATTTTCATGGCAATTACTCACATTCCAGCTGTCAGTCAAGCCTTTAGCGGATTACAAGGTTTCAGTGATGTTCCATTTTTCCAAGGAATCACCTGGTCTAATATTCTATTAGTTGCCTACATAAGTTTTTTTGTAACCGGATTGGGATTCGGTTTATACTTCCTTGTAATGGAAGAAGCGGGGGTCCCTATTGCTTCTTTGATTTTCTTTATCAAACCAGCGCTGGCTCCAATCCTATCCCTAATTGTTTTAGGTGATCCAATTCATACCAACACGATTGTTGGAATTATTATTATTTTAATTGGTTCAGTAGTTACTCTTACGGGTGAACGAATTGCTACTAGAATGAGTCGGAAATAAATTTAAATTAAAAAACGAATTAAAAGATGATACTTTTAATTCGTTTTTTTTTAGCTTAATTCTTAACCTTGATTTCACAAATAAGAAGCTAAATTATACTATAATGGACTAATAATTAACGGAAAAATCAGGTGGGAACACGAGGAAATGAAAAATGATATTTTTTATTAATGCACAAATGCCAGAAAAGAAGTCCGGAATTGAACACGCGCAGTTAAAGCGTCTTAAGCTCTTTAATAAAATGCACCGAGAGGCTCGTATTGTTTTGCGAGATTGGAGTCCAGAAACTCATCGACTTACCGCCTTAGCAGGAATCGATGATGAACATGTAATTAGCATGTTTGATTACTACCAACAGGCGATGCACGTTGAAGATAAGATTGTCACGCCTCCAGATTTAGATTTAGGAGTTGAAAATCTGAAATTCAGTTCAGATTTTGATCACCAGCGTTATTTAGCGGAAACCATTGATGGTCAATTAGTTGCCAGAATCAATGTTGATATTAAAGATGATCATGTGTTATCAACTGAACTCTTTGATGGATTTGGCAATCTTTACCGAGTTGATCATTATGATAGTCGTGGTTTTATCTCGCTTAGTCAGTGGTATACCCCCGATAATCAAATTGGGACTGAAGAATGGAAAACACCAGAAGGTCGAGTAGCGATTGAGGCTTTTACCAGAAAAAATGCGCAAGGCGAGATGAAACAATCAGCCTGGAAATTAACAACGCAAGCTGGAAAAGTTTATCAATTTGACACAATCGAAGAGCTGACAAAACATTTTTTTGATGATTTAAATAATGACTTTTGGTCAGAAACGCAACCTAATATCTATATTTTAGACCGGGATCATTTAGGCGATTGGGCGCTCTTAAATATGGAAAAACCCGCCTATCGGGTGATTCATTTACACAATTCGCATGCAACTGATGCTCAAAATCCAATGCATTCAACTTTAAACCAACACTATGAGTTTGCCTTGAAATCAATGGATCGTTATGACGCATTTATCAGCGCTACCAAAAAGCAGACCCAAGACGTACGGGCTCGTTTCCAACCCAAAACACATTTATTCACTATTCCAGTTGGGATTGTTCCAGAACAACTGTTAAACAGTAAACGAGTTGCGGTTAAAGAACGCCAATTTGGTAAAATTGTTGCATTTGCGCGGATTGCTTGGGAAAAACATCTAGATGATTTGGTCCGAGCCGTCGCATTGGTTCACCAGGTAGTCCCTGAAGTTACCTTAGATCTTTACGGCTATGCGGATGGTTCTAATAATTACGAGGCTCGACGATTAGTAGAAGAGGTTATCGAAGCCAATCAATTAGAAGACGTAGTCAAATTGAAGGGTTACACTACCGATATTGATAAAGTTGAAAATAACGCAATGATGTTTGGTCTAACTTCTCGAATGGAAGGATTTAATTTGGCGGTAATGGAAGGCATTGCTCATGGATTGATTTCATTTTCATACGATGTTAATTATGGACCAAATGAAATTGTAGAAGATGGTGTAAATGGTAAGGTGGTTCCTTATGGAGATTATGAAGCCCTCGCTCAAGCCATGATTAAAGTGCTAAAAGACCCACAATTAGCCCAGAAATATTCAACCGGAGCCTACGATTCAGCTGAGCGTTACTCGGATGAAAATGTTTGGCACGCGTGGGAAGAATTGTTGCAAGATGCTGAAAATTGTTGGCCAGATAAGTTGAAGGCGATGCCAGAATATCGTGGGGAGGTCCGTAAGTAATGAAATATTTTGTTAGTCGTAGTATTTACACTTTTAATTCTGGAGTGGAACACTCGCAAGCCAATCGTACCCTGCTATTTAACGCCAGTGGCGACCAGGCTCGGTATGTTACTAGAGATTATAATCGCTTATGGGTTAGGGATGCTGAGCGAGTTAACTTAAATTCAACCAATGTTTTGAATATGTATGATTTCTTTCAGGGAACTAGTGCGGTAGAGCGCGTTCAATTACCAGTTCGCGAATTTAAGCAACTGGCATTAAATGAATATCAATTGGTCGAACATGGAGCTGACTACTCAACGGTCGACCATGCCGGTCGCCAATTAGCTCGAATTAATATTATGCCTGGAACGGTCGGTTTAGTGGGTGATATTGAATATTACGATCGCTTTGAAACCGTTGTTAGTCGAGAAAACTTTGATTGGCGCGGATTTAAGTCTTCAATTGATTACTTTCACCCCGATGGCTCCTTAGGCGTACGGCGTTTTTTGAATTTGGCAGGCGAAGTGGTTCTTGAAAATACCTACATGAATGTTGAAGGGCAATTACAGCCTACGATGTGGAAATTAGTTAATTATCATGGAAAGAATTATCGATTTGACACGGAAGATCAGTTATTTCTATTTTTCTTAAATGAAGTTACCCAACAAACGACCGATAATGTAGTGGTATCCGATCACCGTGAGCTTGACTATGTGATTGCTGATGTAGAAAATGCTACCTCTAAATGGGTTGCTTTGCATGGTTCACACGTGGATCAAGGTGGAACTCCTTTTGCTGCATATTCAATTGCCCTCCAAATCCGGGCTCAAGATTTTGATGGGATTATTGTTCCTACACAAGAACAACAGTTGGAACTTAAAGAGCAATTTCCTGAGTTAAACGTTCAAGTCGCCCCCGATGTGGCGATTAGTCCCGAATTAATCAATTCCAAACCGGTCTGGTTACGGGACCGAATTGCGGGACGAATTATTTTTAGTGGTCGACTAGAAGCTGATAAACGACCAATGGAAGCCTTAAAAGCCTTTTTTAAGGTGCTCGAACAGTTTCCTGACGCTTCGTTGGAATTTAGGGGATATACTAACGACCAAAATCTGTTAAATGAAATGAAAAATTTAGTTGAACAACGTGGAGTTCAAGCTCAGGTTATCTTTGGTAATTATCTTACGGATAATGAAATTCAATCATTTTATAATCGTGCGCAAGTTATAGTCAATACTTCGGTTAGTGAAGCTGCCGGTATGAACCTGATTGAAGCGATGGCGCACGGCGTTCCAGTGGTATCTTTTGATACTAAGTATGGATTGCATAGTTTAATTGAAAAAGATAAGAATGGGTATATTGTTACTAACGGGGATTATGCACAGATGGCGCGCCGAATTCGAAAAATCTTAAGTGACGATGTTCTCTGGGCTCAATTAAGCCAAGGTGCTTACGCTAAAGCTCAGGAGTACCGTTTCGATGAAGTTTATCAAAAGTGGCATACTATCTTAAAATAAAAATAAGCTGTGGAAAGTTTTTAACTTTTACCACAGCTTATTTTTTGTACTTTTTAATTATTTAATAACGCGAAAACGATCTTCGTCATTCATGAATTCTTTGTCACCGGCAGGTTGTTCAATTGAACCAAATGGCATTTGGGCTTTAAGGGTCCAGTTAGCTGGAATATCAAATTTATCAGCGATGAACTTGTCAGCAATTGGATTGTAATGTTGTAATGATGCCCCAATGCCTTCATTAGCAAGCGTTGTCCAAACATCCATGTTGGCAATTCCCATTCCGTGTTCACCAAACATGTCGAAAGCATCCTTATACAATGGGAAGTTAGTTTTAAGGTCCTCGATAACTTTTTCATCAGTATAGAATAATACTGTACCAACTCCAGCCTTAAAAGCTCCTTCCACCTTGGCTTTGGAAGCTTGGAAAGCCTCTTCGTTCGGAACCTCACCATGAAGAATGTCTAGAATGCCATCCCATAGTTCATCATGGGCCTTACCGAATAGGATCACGGCGCGGACCGTTTGACTGTTAAAAGCTGAAGGACTTTGACGGATAGCTTCTTTAATTAAATCAGTAATTTCATCTTCACTGAGTGAAACATTTTTACCAAGAGCGTAAATTGAACGACGTTTTTTAATTGCATCTAAGAATGAATTTGACATATTTAAAATCCCCTTTAAAGTTACTTACTTTTTATTAGTAACTTAAGTATAGGGATATTTTAAAATAATTGCAAGCATTTTGAAAAATTCTGTTTGACCGATGATAAATACACTGTAATAATTAAAGTTAATAACCGAAGTGGTGGAGGATGAAGCTTTGAAAAAGATTAGTACAATTTTAGTTTCAATAATGACCTTATTTTTGCTAGCAGCTTGTGGAAAGAATGCTAAGCCAGAAACAACAACTAAAGAGGATACTGTCCAAAAAACAGCAACTAAATTAAAAGTAGATACAAAAAAAGAGAAAACCAATGCTTTGGGTAATGCTTTAATTAATATTAAAACTAATGCCAAGGCAGAAGTTAAAATTACCAATTTAAAGACACGAAAAACCGAAGTTGCCAAGGCAGATGCTGAAGGTAAAGTAGTTTACAATGTTCATTTAGGTAAGAAAGTTAAGTCGATTCAATTTGAAATTGGATCAACGGCTAGTGGGCATACAGCTAGTTCAACAATTAAAGTTACTATTATTAATAATTCAGACGCGTATACAGAGTGGACGGCTAATAGTGCATCGACATCTACAGATGCTGATGCAGTTAGTATGGATGAATCATCTTCCAGTGAAGAAAGTAGTGTAGATACTCAATCAACGGACCAAAGTGCAGATACTACGGGAGTCGATACCACTACGGATGCTGCTAACAACACCCCAGCTGGTGGGGCAGCAACTACTGGAACTGCGGGTAATACAGGTGGCAGTAACTACACTCCGGCTAATGCTGGAAATACCACTTCGAATGCTAATTCGACGGCTAATAATTCAACTGCCAATTCTACCACTACGGATTCCGATGCGGCTACTGATAATGGTGCCAATGATGTGGCAGTGCAGACTGTTACTGAAAAAGATACGGAAAACTAATATAAAAAACGCGAAACAAGTTGCGGGCCTTGACCCTTAAATTTGTTTCGCGTTTTTAATTTAAATGGATTAAGCTTGGAATTTCGCTAAATGATTAACGGGTCCATACTTATGACCTACTGCGATTGGGTTGGCAATTGCAGCGGTAACAAATTTTTTAGCAATACGGATAGCAGTTGGAATATCAGTTCCCTTAGCGATTTCAGCAGTGATACATGCTGAAAGGACATCGCCAGTACCGTTAACCCGGTCAGTTTCAATGTATGGCTCACTAAGCCAAAAACTGGAGCCATCTTCCAAGAGAACGAAGTCACGAACTTCGGTTTGTTCACCCGGTTTGTGCGAACCCTTCAACATCACATTTTTAGCACCCATTTCCTGTAGGATATGAGCAGCTTGGATGGTATCATCGTCATTTTTAATATCAATACCAGTAAGTTTGATTGCTTCATAAAAATTAGGAGTAATCACAGTTGCCAATGGAATGAGTTGTTGCTTTAAAGTTTCGAAAGCTTCTTCTTCAAGTAACAAGGCACCATGCTTGGTAATAATTACGGGATCTAAGACTAGTGGTCCAAAATCAAATTTTTGATAGTTTTTAACGACTGTTTCAATCATGGGACTGTCAGCAAGCATGCCAGTTTTACTAGCACGGATTTTAAAATCAGCTGCAAGAGATTGAAATTCTTGATCAACAAAATCGGTGGGTAGGGCGTGGCTTGCTTGAATACCGTAAGAGTTACCGGCTACGCAGGCAGTCATGACACACATTCCATGAACGTTACGACGTTGGAATGTGTTCATATCTGCTTCCATTCCAGCACTTCCATCTGAATCAGAACCAGCGATAGTTAAAGCTTGTGGAAATTCATTTGACATTAAATTCACACTCCTCATAAATGGTTGATTCAAGGATACCATAATTTAAGAAACTTAATTTAATGGAATTGACTGGAGATTCAAAGCGGCATTTTTAAAAATCAATTTTTGGAGACGAAGAATAGCAGTTTTAACTACAATATTTTCGACCGTGATTTCAGTTTGAATTAGAGCATTAAACTGATTCCAATGTTTAATAAGTTCGGAAGTGGAATGGAAATTTAATTGGCTAAAAATACTGATAGCAACATTCAAGGTACGGTCAATATTTTCGTCAGTAATATTGCTTGGTAATAATTGAATAAATTGGTGTTGAATAGTCGTGGGATTGGTAATTCCAATGTTTTTAGCAAATGCTCCATGTGAATCTGCCTCCCAAGAATAAAGATCGTGCTGCCAAATCCCTGTTGAAGAGCTGCTAATGGTAATTTGGTGGGAAGGGTGTTCTCCAACTAGTGCGAATAACGACAGCGGTGGAACTAATTCAATAATAGGAATTGGACTTTGATAATGGTCATCAGGTAATCCGGGACTGTCAAAGATAATGGTTTGAATTCGATGACGATGGGTATCAGAAATATCCATGCAAGCTAGAGCAGCAATGGAAGCTCCTTGAGAAAAGCCAACACAATAGATATTTTGATTATCGTGCTGTAGGGCTTGGAGGAGATATTGGTGTGCTTGGCTTTTTAACTTATTTATGGAAGAAAATGAAAAATGGAGGTCAGCTTTCCAACTTAATAAGGTTCCGTTAGGGCCTCTAAAAGCAATGACTTTAGTGGTTTTTGAAAGAACAAAAGTAGCCGCTAAAAAGCGGTGTGGTCCTTGGACCACATCGCATATTTGAACACTTTGATATCGATTGCTAAAAGCAATTTGTTCTAACATTTGGCGATCAGCAGGTAAAATCAAGTAATTTTCATTATCTACAAATTCAATTAATTTCATGCAAGCTTCCACTAAAGGGGCTGAAGGCTGAGTTAGTACGGCTTCAAAGGGGAGTCCGACCAAACGGCTAAATAAAGCTAAGTCTAATTCGATGGGCTGACTTTCGATTTCGCGCTGATACTCGGCTAAAAAATTAATTAATTTTGTCATCGTGCTATTCACTGTCCTTAGTATAGGTTATGAAAAAGAGTATCACGGTGCTGGTTCACTCGTCAAACTCGGTTACAAGTAAAAAACAGAATATAGCTGAAATTTTTAGTCATAGATGATATACTGAAAGCGAATACATTATTGGTGTATACCAATGAAATAGGAGGAAATTTTAATGGGAAGACTAGGTATTTCAATCTATCCAGACCGGGTAGGCGTGGAGGAAACCAAAAAATATATTAAATTAGCAAGTAAATATGGTTTCAAACGGATTTTTACATCACTACTACAAATCAAGGGTGATCAAGAAAAGGTCGTGAACCAATTCAAAGATATGATTGAATATGGAAATTCATTAGGAATGGACACGATGGTAGATATCAATCCACGTTTGTTTGAGCAGTTAGGGGTATCCTACGATAACCTCAAATTTTTCCATGATATTGGGGCATGGGCCATTCGACTGGATGAAGGATTTACGGGGATGGAAGAGGCTCGAATGACGCATAATCCTTATGATTTAAAAATCGAAGTTAATATGAGTCGTGGAACGCACTATATTGATCAAATCATGGATTACTCACCAAACCGGGATAATTTGATTGGTTCACATAATTTTTATCCTCAAAGATATACAGGATTAGGGTTGGACTATTTCAAACAAACCTCTGAACAATATCGGAAGCATAATTTAAATACCGCCGCTTTTGTTAATGCCCCTTCTGGTAATATCGGTCCTTGGCCACTCCAAGAAGAAATGGTTTCACTGGAAGAACATCGTGGACAAACCCTCTTCACACAAATTATGCATTTGAAGATGCTAGGATTGATTGATGATGTCTTAATTTCTAATGCTGGTGTTACTGAAGAAGATTTAAAAGCCGCTTCCGAAGCATTTAAAATGAGTATGCCAGCCTTTCATGTGATTCCAGCTCCTTCAATGACAGAGTTAGAACATAAAATTGTTTTTGAAAGCCAACACTCATATCGTGGCGATCATTCGGATTACGTTTTACGTAGCACAATGACCCGCGTTTGGTATCGTGATGAAGATGTGCCTGCTAACAATCCTGTTCCAATTAAAAAAGGCGACGTGTTAGTGATGAATAATGAGTATGCCCAGTACAAAGCTGAAACACAAATTGCTTTGCAAGATTTAGAAAATAATGGTCGAGTTAATGTTGTGGGTCATGTTGCTAAAGAAGATGCTATGATTTTAGACAGCTTACAGCCTTGGAGTGACTTCAAGATGCTCGAAACCAAATAGAAAAAATAAGAAAGTTATGGAACAAGAGTCGGATATCAAGGTCTTGAATAATAGGGCTACCAGCTTTTAACCATAACTTTTTTATGTATAATAAAAAACAAATTCCAAATTAGGTGTTAACGGTTTTAATTTGTAGGTACAAATGTTATTATGTATTTGTGAAAGCGATTCCAATATTTTGGGAAAGTAATTTTAAGGTCATATCAATTATTTACTAATTCAGATTGTAATTGCTGATCAATAAAAATTTAGGGAGGTTTTATTTATGAGTGACAACAATAAGACTAATGCATTTGCTGAAAAGCTAATGCCAATTGCCGGAAAAGTTGCTTCATCTCGTCACTTGGTTGCTTTGCGTGATGGTTTTGCGCTAGTAATGCCACTGATCATTATTGGATCAGTATTCATGATTATTAGTCAGTTCCCAATCCCCGCATATCTGAACTTGATGTCAAGTTTGTTTGGTGCAGATTGGCAAACTACGGTTGGCTGGGCTACTAATGCTACATTTAGTGTGATCGGAATGGTAGCTGTAATCGGTATTTCGTATGAATTAGCTAAATCATATGAAGGAATCGATGCTCTTTCTGCAAGTATGGTTTCCTTAGCTTCATTTATGTTAACGATTCCATTGAATATAGATAAGGCAGGAGCAGCATGGGTACCACTAACACAATTAGGTTCAATGGGGCTCTTTGAAGCTCTTCTAATCGGGTTATTCATTACTGATGCATTCGTTTGGATGATTCATAAAAATTGGCAATTTAAGATGCCAGACACAGTTCCACCTGCTGTAGGACATGCATTTTCATCATTAATTCCAGGTTTTGTTATTATTTTAGGTATGTGGTTACTTCGTTTAGGTGTTAGCTTCACGGACTTTAAGACGATTCCAAATGTTATTACAGTAATCGTTGCTCAACCTTTGAACGTCGTTGGTGGATCAATCTTCGGTGCTCTAGTTGCTGAATTCTTCGTTGTATTCCTTTGGTTATTTGGTATCCATGGTTCAAACATCGTTGGTGGAATCATGGCTCCAATTTGGTTAGGAAAGATGACTGAAAATGCTGATGCTGTTAAAGCACATAAGGCTATTCCAAACATCGCCACACAACAATTCTTTGATAACTTTGTTCACTTTGGTGGTGCCGGTGAAACATTATCACTTGCTTTGATGTTAATGTTCTTGGCTAAATCAGAAAACTTATCAGCTATTGGTAAATTAGCTGGTGTTCCAGGATTATTCAATATTAACGAACCAATTATCTTTGGTTTCCCAATTGTTTTGAACCCGGTTATTGCGATTCCATTCGTGATTGTTCCATTGATTTCAGTTATCACGACTTACTACGCAATGAAGTTCGGTTGGGTTGGTAAACCACTTGGTGTTGCTGTTCCTTGGACAACTCCACCTTTGATTTCTGGATACCTTGCAACTGGTAAGATTTCCGGTGCAGTTATTCAATTAGTTAACTTAGCAATCGGTGGAGCAATCTACTATCCATTCTTCAAGATTGCTGACCGCCAAGCACTTCAGCAAGAAGCTGAAAAACGTGCTCAAATGGCCAACAAATAAGCCGATCACTAAAAATAAAAATGTGGCCAATGAGTTTAACTAAGCTCATTTCCCGCATTTTTTATTTATCCAGGGAACTGCTATGCTAAATGTAGATTGAGAAGAGATAGGGGAATTAATTATGAGTAAAAGAAAAAATAAATTAACAGCGGCGCAAAAATCAGAAAAAGCCCAAGCAGTGATTGCAGATTCAAGAAAACCCACATTGACGATTGATAATTTACCAACATGGTTACAGGGAATTGCGTTATCACGGTTTAAATGGATTCAGTGGATTGCGTTTTTACCATTGCTAATTGCCTTTATCGCTTCACCAATGCTACAAAATGAGGTGCCAGCAGCTCTAGGAAGTTCAGCTGGAATGGTGAATAAAAATGTTTTGTTTTTAGTTCCATTTTGTTGTTTAATCGTGGCCTACTTCTGCTGGATTTCCATCAGAACTCGTCGTCGAGTTGATAAAGTAAGCGAAGATGTAGAGAAATTTGCAGTAATGGAAATGGAAACCATTCTTGGTGATTTAATCGTGATTGCAATTTGTACAGTAGTAACCCTTTGGCAAGTTTTTGTCGCTTTTCATTAAAAAAGGTGTAGCTAAAAATATTGAAAATTATTACCTAAACGTAAAAGTGTTTATAATTGCTAATTTTTTGTAAGCAAGTAGAATGGATAGTGGAGGTAGATAATTATGACAAAAAAAGTTTTGATTTTAGGTGCTCATGGAAAAATCGCTCGTTTGGCAGAAAAGGAATTTTTGGAAAAAACGGATGATAGTTTAAAGCTATTTTTACGCAAAGCTAGTCGTTTAAATCCAGTTCAACCTGATCGAGAAACCGTAATCGAAGGTGACGCAACTAACTTAGAACAATTAGTCGCAGCTATGCAGGGAGTCGATGCGGTTTACGCTAATTTAGCTGGTGGCGATATTAAACAACAGGCCCAAGCGGTGGTAAAAGCGATGGATAAGGTCGGGATTAAAAGATTAGTCTGGATTTCTACCCTTGGAATTTACGATGAGGTACCTGGTAAGTTTGGTGAATGGAATAATTCAACATTGGGGAGTTACATAACCAATTATCGGGCTGCCGCTGATGTGATTGAGGACAGTGATCTGGACTATACGATCGTTCGTCCAGCTTGGTTAACTAACAACGACGAAGTTGATTTCGAAGTTACTCAAAAGGGCGAGGTCTTCAAAGGAACTGAAGTTTCTCGGAAGAGTATCGCTCACATCGTGGTGGAACTTATTCAAAATAATACCGAGTTGAAGCATTCCATCGGTGTTAATAAGCCCAATACAGATGGTGATAAGCCGAGCTGGTATTAAACAAAAAAAGTAACAAAAATGAAGATAAGTATGTGAAAAATCTTTAACCTTCTAAAAGGTGGAACTCCACATCCTTATCTTTTTTCTGTATAATCTACCGTATAGAAAAAATGTATATGAATAAAAATAAAGGTGGTATCCCAGATGACAATTGATTGGAATGCTGAAGTACAAAGTCGTAAAGACGTTATGTTAGAACGCTTAATGGAATTGCTTAAGATTGATAGCTCACGTGATACAGAACATGCAACCAAAGATGCTCCACTTGGACCTGGTCCCCGTAAAGCTTTGGAAACGATGTTGGCTTTTGCCAAAGAAGATGGATTTGTAACGAAGAACATCGATAACGTTGCAGGTCATATTGAATACGGAGATGGCGAAGAAATTTTCGGAATTCTCGGTCATATGGACGAAGTGCCCGCTGGGGAAGGTTGGGAAACTAACCCATTTGAACCAGTAGAAAAAAATGGACGAATTTATGCACGTGGAATTAGTGATGATAAGGGCCCTTCAATGGCTGCTTATTTAGCATTACAAATCATTAAAGAATTGAAGTTACCCGTTTCTAAAAAAATCCGTTTAATCTTTGGAACCGATGAAGAAAGCGAATGGGTTGGTATGAATCGTTATCTTGAAGTTGAAAAAACTCCTGATTTTGGTTTTTCTCCAGATGCTGAATTCCCAATTATTAATGGTGAAAAAGGGATTGCTTCCTTCAAGATTGAACTTCCTCAATCAGATGGACAAGGCGATTTAGTTTTGAAATCATTTACTAGTGGTATTAAAGAAAATATGATTCCACGGGATGCAACAGCAATCGTAATTGCTGATGATGTTGACGTTGAAGAACTCAAAACTGAATTTGATACATTTTTAGCTGAAAACGGATTGACGGGAGAATTTACCGTTGATGGAAATGAATTGAAATTTTTCTTGATTGGAAAATCAGCACATGCGCTAGAACCGAAAGCAGGATTGAATGCTGCTACCTTTTTAGCAACTTTCTTAAATACTAAAGTAGCCAGCAACTATTTGAAGATGATTGCCGAACAAATGCATTTAGATTCACGTGGTCATAAGTTAGGAATCAATTCGATTGATGCTAAGATGGGTGACTTAACGGTCACACCGGACTTATTTAATTACGAATTCGGTAAGACTAATCACGTTATTATTAACGTTCGTTACCCTCAATCAACGAATGCGGATGAAATTATCGAAAAGGCAACTGAGGCCCTTTCGGATTTTGAAGCAAAAGTGGAAATTCATGGACATGCCCAAGTACCACATTATGTATCCGGTGAAGACCCATTGGTTAAAACACTTCTTTCAGTTTACGAAGAACATACTGGTGAAAAGGGTGAAGAAACGGTCATTGGTGGTGGAACTTACGGTCGAATTTTAGATCGCGGTGTTGCCTTTGGGGCCCAGTTCCCTGGCCGTGAAAATGTCATGCATCAAGCTAATGAATACATGGAAATTGATGATATTATCAACGCTGCTGTTATCTACGCCCATGCAATTTATGAGTTAGCTAAATAAGGTTGACAGTCGTTTTGAATATCCGTAAAATTGTAACCAATAACGAAGCTTTGAAGTAGCATAGTAGGTTATTAGGCAAGCAAACAGAAATCTGGTGGGGATGCGAATCAGACTTGTTAATGACGCGAATTACACTATGGAGCTTTCATTTAATGAACGGATCATCTCGTTATCGATGTTGAGCGGAGTATTGATACTCAATCAAGGTGGTAACGCGGAAAAATTCGTCCCTGATCTTAATTTTTTAAGATTGGGGACGTTTTTATTTCTAATTGAAGATGGTCGATAAAATTGGAGGAATGAAAATGAATATTATTGATGAACTTACTTGGCGTGGTGCGGTTAACCAACAAACAGATGAAGAAGGTTTGAAAAAGTTAACAGATGAAAAGAAGATTGGGCTTTATGCTGGTATTGATCCAACGGGTGATAGTATGCATATTGGACACTTAATTCCTTTCATGGTTTTGAAGAGATTCCAACAAGCAGGTCATAAACCAGTTATTTTAATTGGTGGTGGGACTGGATCGATTGGTGATCCATCAGGTAAAAAATCAGAACGAGTTCTACAAACTATGGAACAAGTTCACCATAATGAAGAAGCCTTGAAGTCTCAAATGGTGAAATTTTTTGGAACCGATAATTTCCGAATGGTTAACAATTATGATTGGCTTTCTAAAATGTCCTTGTTAGACTTCTTACGTGATTACGGTAAGTTATTTAACGTTAATACGATGTTAGCTAAGGATATCGTAGCAAGTCGTTTGGAAGTTGGTATTTCATTTACAGAATTTACATACCAAATTCTACAATCAATTGACTTTTTACATCTATATAAGAATGAAGATGTTCAACTTCAAATCGGTGGAGGAGATCAATGGGGTAATATTACAGCTGGTACAGATTTAATTCACCGAATGGAAGGTCAAGAAGCAAAGGTTTATGGTTTAACTATTCCGTTGTTATTGAAAGCTGATGGAACCAAGTTTGGTAAGTCCGAGGGTGGTAACGTTTGGCTAGATGCTGAAAAGACCACTCCTTATGAATTCTACCAATTCTGGTTGAACCAAGATGATCGGGATGTAGTTAAATTCTTGAAGTACTTTACATTCTTAAGTCATGAAGAAATTGAACGGTTGGCTGAAACAGTTAAAACAGCTCCAGAAAAACGAGAAGCACAACGTCGTTTGGCAGAAGAAGTTACTTCATTTGTGCACGGGGATGCAGCGGTTGAAGAAGCACAACATATTTCAGCAGCTTTATTCTCAGGTGAAGTAAAAGATTTAACTGCTAGTGAAATTGAACAAGGCTTTAAGAATATGCCAAGTGTTGATGTTGAAAATAAGAAAGAAAACATCGTACTTTGGTTAGTTGATACCACTAAGATTGAATCATCACGGCGCCAAGCTCGGGAAGACATTCAAAATGGAGCTATTCGAATTAACGGAGAAAAAGTAACAGACGTTAATGCTGAAATCGACCCTGCAAGTAACTTTGATGGTAAGTTTGTAATTGTACGTCGAGGAAAGAAGAAATATTTCTTAGCTCGAGTAAAATAATATTATTAAAAAGATTGAGTTAATTTTGGCTCAATCTTTTTTATTTTCAATATATATGGGCTTAAGAGCGATGAAAATAACACCTCCAAGGGATGTGAATACAGGAATAGTAGCTAGTTAGCTAGTGATTTACGATTTTTTAAAATAAATATGGCAAAAGTGT
>JXWR01003119.1_pt1 | contig 69512 bp, 78 predicted proteins | sample 315541 | NCBI WGS metagenome assembly JXWR01 (sample SAMN03273951, study PRJNA271842) | soil metagenome | isolation source: rice field ambient CO2 | place: India: CRRI Experimental farm Cuttack,Odisha-753006 | collected 2013-12-17
CAAAACACAACAAAAAGAGATTTCAGTATCGACTGAAATCTCTTTTAAAATATACTAATTAATTTAGATATAATTGATAAGCAAAACGGGTTGTATCAACTTCATTTTCGTCATTGAAGTCGATAATGCCACGATATTCGAAACCATTATTAGCAATAACTTTTTGCATACCTTTATTTTTGGGGTGGGTATCAATACGGAGTTCATTGTAGCCTAGTTCGGAACTAATTGTGAAAAGTCCGGACATCATTTTTTCAGAGAGTCGTTGACCGCGGAATTTAGAAGACATCGCAATTCGATGAATAGACATGTAAGTATCTTCCGGATTACCTCTCCAACTTCCTTCCAACATGTCATCGTAATTTACGTCTCGATCAGGCCATAAAGCAGCAGTGGCCGCAATTTCACCGTCGACCATTAAAACATAGCTAATTTTTTGTTCAATATCTTTTTCAATATCTTGGTTAGTAGGGTAGCCAGCTTGCCACTGATTAATTCCTTGTTCCTTAAGGTAAGCTTTGGCTGCATCAATTATTTCTAAAATGGCTGGCAAGTCAGCCTTAGTTGCTTTGCGCAAGTAAGATGTTGTCATAATTATTCTCCATTTATTTTTTTATCAGAAATGCTATTTTAACGTAAATGAAAAGAGTTGTCATTACTTTTTATAGATGAAAACGTATTCGTTATTTCTCAAAAGATTTTTGGAATTAACCTATGATTAATTTTTAATTAAAAATATGATAGTATAGTAAATAGCATAAATTTTAGGGGTGTGAATATGAAAAAAGTTCGGAATTGGAGATTGACGCTGGGGTGGCAAATCCTGATAGGATTGATCCTAGGAGTGGTTTTAGGTGCCGTTTTCTACCATAACCAAGTTGCCATTACGGCGATGCAAAATATTGGAACCATGTTTATCCACTTGATTCAAATGATTGTTCTTCCAATCGTTATATCCTGCTTAACCGTAGGGATTGCGGGAATGGGTGACATTGGAGAATTGGGTCGTGTTGGATTGAAAACTTTGATTTATTTTGAAATTCTAACCACCATTGCTTTAGTAGTCGGAATGATTTTTGCTAACGTTTTTCATCCAGGAACTTATATTGATATCCATAGTTTGCAAAGTACGGATATTAGTTCATACGTGGAAACTGCAAAACACGCTAAAGAAAGCAGTGGCCTATGGTCAACGATTATGAACATTATTCCAACTAATATCTTTAGTTCGTTATCTGAAGGAAACATGATGCCCATCATTCTATTTTCAGTTCTTTTTGGATTAGGAATTACGGCAATTGGTAAACAAGGACAAATCTTGATTGATGGCCTTACTGCTATCCAAGAAGTAATGTTTAAGATTACTAACTGGATTATGCACCTTTCTCCTATTGGGGTTTGCGCTCTAATTGGGGTAACAATCGCTCAAATGGGGATTGACGCTTTAAAACCATTAGGATTGTTCATCTTGATTGCCTACGTGGCGATGGCATTCTTTGTAATTGTGGTACTAGGAATTGTGGCTAAGATTCACCACGTGAAATTCTTCCAGTTGCTAAAGGTAATCAAAAATGAATTGATTTTAGCATTTTCAACAGCCAGTTCAGAGGCTGCACTTCCTAAAATTATTGATAAAATGCAAAAATATGGTGTTAGCCAAGGAATCGTATCCTTCGTTATTCCAACTGGATACACGTTCAACCTGGACGGATCAGCTATCTATCAAGCAGTTGGGGCACTCTTCTTAGCCCAGGCTTATCATATTAATTTAAGTATTGGACAACAAATTACACTGCTAGTAGTATTGATGATTACTTCTAAAGGGATGGCTGGTGTTCCTGGTGCTTCATTTGTGGTTCTCTTAGCTACTGTTTCTACCATTGGTGTTCCGATGGCTGGTTTAACGTTTATTGCTGGTGTTGACCGCATTATTGATATGGGTCGAACTGCGGTTAACGTGGTGGGTAACTCACTAGCTGCAATTATCATGGGCAAGTCGGAAGGCGAGTTCGATGAAGCGAAGCATGCAGAGTATGTAAAAAATATTTAGAGTATGAAATAAAATACAGCGAAAAAAGGCGACCATGACATTAATGTCATGGTCGCCTTTTTGAATATTTTAACTGCCAAGTTCATAAGTAAAGTTGATTAATCGACTGCCATAACTTGGATGGTGGTTAAGTTGTTTAACCGTTTTTTGTAGAAGTTCAAGTTTATCGGTGATAATGCCATCGACTCCCATAAAGTTCAATCTGGCCATTGCATCGTCACTATTGACGGTCCAAGCATAAACTTTTCGACCAGTTAGTTCGGCAGTTAGTAAAAATGAGTTATTTAAAGTTGAATATTCCATCGTGTAAAAATCGGCGCTAGACTGTGGAACTCCAATAAAATTGAAAGGCAGAATATAGCCCACGGTTAATTTTGGATTAAGTTCTTTAAGTTTTTCAACGGCATCATAATCTAGGCTATGGACTTGATCATGATTTTTTAGAATTCTTTGTCCGTATTTAGCATTGAAACGCTCAACCACTTTTGGATCATCGTATTTAGTAGTTTTAAATTCAATTAGTAGGGGTTGTTTAAGCTTTTCAGCAGCGTCCATGTAATCATCTAAGCTAGCTATCTTAGCTGAACTTCCATTTTCATGCGCAGTTAATTTGGTGAGTTGCTTTAAAGTCAGTTGATGCGGTGCTTTATCAACCCCGGTTAAATTTTTAAGATTTTCATCATGCATTAATACAAATTGATGGTCCTTAGTTTCATGGATATCGATTTCGATGAAATCAGGATGTAATCGACTAGTATTCTTAAGGGACTCAATGGTATTTTGCACCCCATTTTTAGCGTTAACCCCGCGATGAGAAATGGTAATGGGAGTGTCACTAAAAAATCCAGTTAGATACAACGAATTAAATCTAATGCCCCCGATAACAAGTATACCAGCAATAATTCGAATCCAACGTTGGTTCCCGACGTTGTAGCTAAGTTCTTGAAGCTGGTCGCTTAATCGATGAGTATGGGCAGTAAAGCGCTGATCTCCAGCCAGGTATTCAGTCATGATCATCAAAGAACCAGCACCCGCGGCAATGCTCGAAAGAAACATAAAAAATTCAATCAAAATTAAGTTTACGGAAGCGGCGAGAAAGGCCACTCCGGTTGGTGTCATACGGTCGAAAAGGGTTTGTTCCCCTAGTACTAAAAGTTGCCCAGCAATTATTACAACAATGGTGGTAGCAAAGAGTAATACAAGTCGTAAAACAATTGGCTTAAAGTTAATCTTAGTTATTTGCCAACTCTGTTTTACCGCAGTATGGGCGTTCCGTTTACCCAAAATAATTAATGGTAGAACTAGGAATAAGCGAATTCCGAGGTAAAAAGTAACCACGTATAGCAAAATCATCACTAACAAAAGTGGACGATTTTCAGTTAAAAAATAATCAACTAGGAAACTAGGAATCCTAATTTTATTTAATAAAGGTGTCGAAAAACCTAATCCACCAAAAGGTAAGATTAAAATGCAGTAGATTAGTAAGAACCAAACGGAACGAAAAAAGGTCTTACGGACACGTTGAACGGAAAGCCGTAAGAGTGAATCAATCGTTAACTTCTTTCCATAATTAATTTGCATGGTTCCTAAAAATAGAAATGTGACTTGCCAATAGATGGCCACAATTACTGCTAGAATTAAAAGAATTAAACCTAAATCTAAAACAGGATGCTGGCTAATAATTTCAATTAAATTGGTATTAGAGATGTAACGAACTCTTGCCAAACGTAGCATTATGCTTCCAATTAGTGTAAAAATTGGGATTAAAATTCCGTATACAGCAACTGTAGAAGCAATAAAAAGCCAAATATAGCTAAAAATGTGTTTAAAAATATAACGATAAGTTTTCAGAGTGCTCGACATGATTCTCCCCTAAGTAATTTTTTGTGTGAATTTGTCCAAAATAAAAGGAGCTACAACAAAGTCTAATCTAAATCGGATCAAGGTTAAAACTTAGATTAAACGTCTTTGTCGCAACTCCTAACAGTTATTTTTCAGTTGTGGTAAAAGCTTTAGTCTCAGTATTGTAAACATGAACATAGATATGATCACCATATTCTTCAAAGAAGGTGTTTTCGTCGTTGGCACTGGGATAAAAGAAACTTTCATTACCATTAATATCAACTTTAATTCCGGGCATTGGTGCTTCCACAGTCTCTAAACGGGTTGTTGTGGTTGATAGGTAGGCTGCGATATATTTCTTGATTAATTGAAGTTCCATAGTTCCTCCTGATTATAGTACGTTTTTAGTTTGTTCGGTATGAATAATGTAGTTATTGATCAGTTCTGATGAAACAGCGGGAGTTTTCGACAAAATGGTCTGAGCTACTACTGATTGGGAGAGCTGCTCTTGATAAAAATCATTGGGAATAAATTGGCTGATGCTGAGAATGACAAAGGAAATTCCATAAGTAATTACTAAACCAACCACCGCACCAGCTAGACTATTTACTTGATGGATAACTGGTAGCCAAGTAACCATTTGCGATAAACGCCCTACTAAACGAATAATGATCCAGCCGATGGACATTAGTAGAATAAAGGCGACGGAATGCATGACTGTTAAATTAGTAACTTGGTTACTAGTCCAGCCTCCGAAAGTAGTAGTTAGGAAAGCAGCAAAGTCATTGGTAAAAACTTTAGCAAAAATAAAAACAACGATATAACCCAGTGAATACAATAATTCCAGGATGAGCCCTCGGCGCCAGCCGCGAGCAATCGCCATAATTAAAATTAAAATTATTATTAAAGATAGTAGCATTAAGAGCTCCTTTACTTAATTAGTAGTTGAGTCTGTGAACAGATTCTCCCGTATATCAATGGACGAGAGAATCCTAAGTATCTAAACACTATAGATGAAAAATCACTTGTTTTCAAGATTGTTGTACTTCATTTAACTTCAATTTAACCTAAATATAGCCAGTTTAAACGGGATTTATAAAAGATTTAAAAGAACTTTACAATTCCGGATGAAAAGAAGTAGAATTAGTTGTCAGTTTAAAATGATTCTAAATTAGAACAAGGGGATAGTAAGATGGATAAGAAACAAAAAGCTGGAACACTCGCACAAAAAATCAATATCATCCGAGCTAGCGTAATGGGCGCAAATGACGGTATTTTATCTGTTGCAGGAATTGTTTTAGGTGTAGCAGGAGCCACCACTAATAGTTTTGCCATATTTATATCTGGAATTTCGGGGATGTTAGCTGGAACGGTTTCGATGGCCATGGGCGAATATGTATCGGTTAACTCCCAAAAAGATTCCCAAGAAAATGCGGTCAATGTTCAGCGTCAAGCTTTAAAAGATGACTATCAAAAAGAATTGGATTTTGTTGCTGAAAAATATGCGAATGACGGGATTCCAACAGACCTAGCCCAGAAGGCTGCGTCCGAAATGATGGAAAAGGATGCTCTTTTGACTACGGTCCGTGAGCGATATGGTTTTGATATGAATAACTTTACCAGTCCTTATATGGCGGCCATTTCCTCCATGATTTCATTTTCATTGGGATCCTTGTTGCCCTTGTTCACCATCACTTTCGCTAAACATAGTATTCGTGTGCCTTTAACCGTTGTTTCGGTTGCGATTGCCTTGGCAGTTACTGGTTATGCAGCGGCAGTCATTGGTAAAGCGGTTCGTAGACGAGCGGTTTTACGAAACGTCTTGGCAGGTTTAATTACAATGGCGATGACATACTTAATCGGTTCGCTATTTGCTAGATAAGGGGGAAAATAAGCATGAAGAAGAAAAAAGAAATCAGTTTAGACAATAAATTAAACATGCTACGGGCCGGAGTGCTAGGTGCTAATGATGGAATTCTAACGGTGGTCGGTGTTCTTTTTAGTGTAATTGCAGCAACGACTAATCCATTTATTATTTTCATTGCTGGATTATCGGATCTTTTGTCCTGTGCTTTTTCCATGTCAGCCGGCGAATATGCTTCAGTTAGTTCACAACGTGATACTGAAAAAGCGGTAGTGGGTGAAGAAAAATTACGTTTGCAAACTGATCCCCAAGCTGAACAAGAATTAATCGCACGTTTTTATGTCGATAAGGGTGTTAGTGAACAAACAGCTCATGAAATTTCACAAGCTTTGATGCAAGAAAAACCACTAAAAACCGCGGTTAGTGTACGCTACGATATGGATATTGAAGATTACTTGAATCCTTGGAGTGCAGCTGTTTCATCATTGATTTCAGCAGCTTTAGGGGGCTTCTTCCCGTTAGTAGCGATGTCGATGGCACCAACTTCTTTTAAAATGCAAGCGACGATTATAGCGACCGTCTTTTCCGTAGCGCTAACTGGTTTTTTGAGCGCCAAATTGGGAAATGGGATGGCAAAAAAAGCTATTATTCGAAACGTGATTGTGGGAATTATCACAATGTTTATCCATTACTACATTGGAAAATTATTTTAAAATTTTTAAGAAATCGTTTTCGAGCTTCATCTATCAAGCTTTTCTTAATCATTGAAGCCACAAATGCCTGTCTAACGGCAACAAAAAGAGTTTGCGCATCGTGAACAATATGTTACGATAGCCGTGGTTCAAGATTGAGGAAAGGAATGATTTTGATGAGTAATGAGATCAAGAACCCAAAGAAACGTCGCAAATTAGTGGAATACGCTAATGGACGATCATTGGAAGAAATAAATGGGACAGTTAAGGTGCCTAAGAATATTGGTTTTTGGAAGGCACTGTTTATGTATTCGGGTCCGGGAGCATTAGTTGCTGTTGGTTATATGGACCCTGGTAATTGGTCAACATCAATCACTGGGGGTCAAAACTTCCAGTACATGCTAATGTCGATTATCTTGATTTCGAGTTTAATCGCGATGTTGTTACAATATATGGCGGCTAAACTGGGAATTGTGAGTCAAATGGACTTAGCGCAGGCAATTCGCGCTAGAACAAGTAAGTCATTGGGAATTGTATTATGGATTTTAACGGAATTGGCAATTATGGCGACTGATATCGCTGAAGTAATTGGTGCTGCAATTGCGCTGTATTTGTTGTTCCATATTCCGCTAGCCATTGCGGTTTTCATTACCGTTTTGGATGTACTGCTATTACTGTTATTGACTAAGATTGGTTTTAGAAAAATTGAAGCCATTGTGGTGTGTTTAATCATGGTTATTTTAGTGGTTTTCGTCTACCAAGTTGCTTTATCAAATCCAAATTGGGGTGCGGTATTTAGCGGCTTAGTACCAACTACTAAAGCATTTGAAACTTCACCAACAATTGGCGGAATGACTCCTTTAAGTGGGTCACTAGGAATTATTGGTGCGACAGTTATGCCTCATAACTTGTACTTGCACTCAGCGGTTTCACAAACGCGTGAAATTGATCATAACGATGAAGAAGACGTAGCAAGAACGCTACGTTTCTCAACTTGGGATTCAAATATTCAGCTATCATTCGCATTTATCGTTAATTCACTTCTATTGGTGATGGGAGTTGCCGTATTTAAGTCCGACGCTGTCCAAGATCCATCATTCTTTGGTCTATTCCATGCGTTGAATGATACTTCAACTTTGAGTAACGGAATTTTGATTGGAGTTGCCAAAACTGGGGTACTTTCGACATTATTTGCGGTAGCTTTGTTGGCTTCTGGTCAAAATTCAACCATCACGGGAACGTTAACCGGCCAGGTTATCATGGAAGGATTCATTCACATGCGAATGCCACTTTGGGCACGGCGTTTGATTACCCGTTTGATTTCAGTTGTACCAGTTTTGATTTGTGTCATGATTACCAGCGGTAAAGGTGATCTTCAAGAACACGAAGCCCTAAATCAGTTGATGAATAACTCTCAAGTATTTTTGGCTTTTGCATTACCATTCTCAATGATTCCATTGTTGATGATGACTGATAGTCGCGTTGAAATGGGTGATCGATTTAAGAATAGTTGGGCGGTCAAAATTTTAGGTTGGATTTCGGTTATTTTCCTAACCTACCTCAATATGACTGGTTTACCAAATTCAATTACGGCCTTCTTTGGAGCTAATCCAAGTGCTGGTGAAGTAGAGCTGGCGCACATAATTGCCTATATGCTAGTGGCAGTAGTTCTAGCACTCCTAGCTTGGACAGTCTTTGAACTCCATAAAGGTAACCAACGTTACGAATTGGAAATGCAAAGTAAAGCAGAAGCTAAGGAGGAAGCATAATGACCTTTGATGTTAAGAGAATATTAGTTGGTGTAGATGATTCGGAAGATGCCGTTTTAGCCTTTGATTATGCAATTAATCTGGCTAAAAAATCGGGTTCTGAATTGGTAATCGTATCAGTTTTGGAAAGTGACGAAATGAATGTTTTTCAAGCGCTAGATAAGGACTTTATTCATGGAGAACGGGCCGAACTTGAACAACATATCTTAAAATATCAGAAAAAGGCTCAGGATGCGGGAGTCCAAAATGTAAAGTGCGTCGTTACGGAAGGCGATCCGGGCGAGACCATTGTGGAAGAAGTTATTCCAGCTGTCCAACCCGATTTGTTAGTGGTTGGCGCAGAGTCTAAAAAAGGGTTAGCACGACATTTTGGTAGCCAAGCAGCCTACATGGCGAAGTATGCTCCCATCACGGTAACTGTGGTTCGATAATATAAAAAATGGATCAACGCTTTGATTGCGTTGGTCCATTTTATTTTGAGTTAAATTATTTAGGTACCATAACTTGAACGAAGCCTTGCTCTACGCCCAGTTTGATGGGGAGTTGGTCACTAGGATCACCATCAATTCGAGTTTCAACCTTCAAGTGTGAATCAGCGGCAGAAATTTCAACTTCCTGAGCGGTAAGTTGATCAACATCTTTGATATCTCGAAAACGTCCAGTTAGGAAATAACTTAGGTAGCCTAAAAGACGCATGAATGAAAAATGTTTCAGGATAACCAAGTGAATTTTACCATCTGCTGGAGATGCAGATGTATCAAAATTAGTAAAACCACCCACTGAGTTGGTAGTGGTTGCTAATAGGAAGCGCGTGCGATAGACATGGTCGCCATCCGCAGTCCTAACTTTAATCTGGTAAGATTTCTTAGCAATTAACTGGCGAATTCCTTTACTCAAATAAATTAAAGGTCCCCATTTTTTCTTTTCATCTTGTCCGACATGGCGGGCCATATCAGCAAGGGTTCCAAGTGTAAGGCTACTAATGATGGCACGGTCTTCAGTATGGGCCAAATCCACAGCGAGGGGATGACCATTAAGAATGGTATCAAAAGCGGCTTCTTCATCTTGAGGAATTTCGAGTGCTTTAGCAAAATTATTGACGGTACCCCCAGGAATAATTCCCACTTTGACTGATTTTTTAGCTTTAAGAAAGGCCGAAAACACGGTATTAATGGAGCCGTCTCCGCCAATTGTAATAACTGTATCCAGTTGATCAATATGATCGACTACGTAATCGAGCGCTTCTTGACGACTAGACGTGGCCTTTAAGGTGGTTGATCGCTTCAAGCGTTCAGCCGCTTGCTGAAAACGTTCAGCGATGGATTTATTATCATTTTTTCCAGCATCTTCATTATAAATAACGGTATATTTAGGCATCAGAGCCTCCTTGTTGAGCTAAATTTTTTTGTAAAGTATCTAAAAATAATCGATTTAAATTGGGTAAATTTCGATTTTTACTCCAAATGAGTGTGTTCGCTTCTGACATGTCAGGATTAAGCGGGCGGGCAACCAAACCGCTTGCTGGTGAAACATCCACAAGTTGATCATATAAAAGTGCAATTGCTGCTCCCGTTTTGACTAGTAAACTACCATTAAAAGCCAAATTGAAAGTTCCCACAAAATTAAGTTGATCATAAAGGGTGTTACTCCATTTTTGGAATAAACCGTGTTTGTAAGCCTGACGTGAAGTAATTAAAGGACGACCGACTAGATCAATTGGTCGGATTTCTTTCTGTTGGGCGAGCGGTTCATCTGCTCGCATGATGGCGCACCAATGATTTTTAGCTGGTAAAACCAAAGTGTTGTAATTATTAAGGGGGCGATTTCCCATAATAATGCCAAATTCTAAAATGCCTGCATCGAGGTCAGCTAAGATGGGTTCCGCATCCGCACTCCGAAGATTAACACGAACGTCGGGGTATTGACGCATGATTTGCTGGGCTGCCTCCATGACTGGCATAATCCCCACACTTTCTCCTGCTCCAATGTCGAGCGTTCCACTAACTACATCTTGTTTTTGTAAGTTATAAGTAGTTTTATCAACTAAACCAATAATTTGTAGCGCCCGTTCTAGTAGGTAATGACCTTCCTGCGTAAGTTGAATATGGCGATGGGCACGAGTAAATAATTTAGTCCCTAATTCATCTTCTAAATCAGCAATTTGGCGTGATAAAGCCGGCTGGGACACGTTAAGTAAAGTGGCCGCTCGTGAAATGTTTTGTTCCTGAGCAATTACCACAAAATAGCGTAAGACACGAATATCCATAATATTTTCCTTTAATTCATAACTAAAAGTTATTGTTTTTGATGTTTAATAAGTATTTAACATTATAGTAACGATCCCGTAGACTAGAGTCAATCAATAAGGTTAGGAAGCGGGGTGAGTTAATGCAATCCAAAATGGATTTGGGAACAGCGGCCTATGATGGTGTCGAAGAAATCGTAGCTAAAAACCAACGGTTGGTTCAGCAATTAAATACTGGGATTCATTCGGCAAATGAAGTACTTAGCATTGTAAGCCAAATCACTAACGAGCGAATTGATGGTTCGACTGAAATTCGATTACCTTTTCAAACCGATTTTGGTCGCAATCTCCACATTGGTAAAAAAGTTTTCATTAATAGCGGATCGATGTTTGTGGACTTAGGTGGTATCTATATTGGTGATCACGTCTTGATTGGTCCAAACGTAACGATTGCTTCCGTTAATCACCGTCTAGAACCTAGCGAGCGCCGTAATCTAGATTTAGACTCGGTTTGTATTCATAATAATGCTTGGTTAGGCGCCAATGTAACGGTAACTCCTGGCGTAATTATTGGTGAAAATGCAGTAGTTGCTGCGGGCGCCGTGGTTACCCGCGATGTTCCACCCAATGCGATAGTTGCTGGTATTCCAGCACGCGTAATTAAAGTAATCAAGAATACTAAGGAGGATCAAAAATAATGAGTAATAAGAATAAAGTAGTAATCATCATGGGCGCTTCGAGTGGAATCGGAGCTGCGACAGCAGCAATGCTAGCGCAACAAGGAGCTAAGCTTAGCTTGGCCGCTCGTCGTCTGGATCGATTACAAGAAATCCAAGCTCAATATCCTGAGGCTGAAATCGAAATTTTCAAAGCCGATGTAACCAATGAAGATGAAGTTCAAGCTGTAATTGATGGTACGGTTGCTAAATTTGGTCGGATTGATGTGTTATTTAACAATGCTGGAATTATGCCAGTTAATAATTTAAATCAAGTTGCTCAAAATGAATGGCAACAAATGTTAGATATTAATGTTAAAGGTGTGCTAAATGGGATTGGATCAGCTCTACCCATCATGCGAAAACAACAAAGTGGCCATATCATTACAACTTCTTCGGTATTAGGCTATGAAGTTTTACCGGGTTATGCGGCTTATTCAGGTACTAAGTATGCGGTCCGCGCGATTATGGAAGGTCTTCGCCAAGAAGAACACCAAAATAATATTAAAACTACGGTTATTGCTCCAGGTACCGTGAAAACTGAGCTATTTAACTCAATCAATAGTGAAAAAATTCGTAATGAATTGAAGGATGCTCAAAAATTACCGGGAGCTGAAATGACGGGACTTAATCCAGAAGAAATTGCTCAAGCAGTGGCCTTTGTGATTGACACCCCAGCTAATATGGCTGTTAATGAAATGGTAATTCGTCCTACAGGTCAAACCGTTTAATTAAAGGAGAAATGATAATATGAATGTTTTTGAAGAATCGTACAAATTAAGTAATGGTGTAAAAATCCCTAAGTTAGCTTTAGGAACATGGGAAATTGCTGATGATCAAGTTGCTGACGCTGTGCGCAGCGCAATTGAAATGGGCTATCGTCATATCGATACCGCCCAAGCTTATGCTAATGAACGTGGCGTAGGTGAAGGCGTACGTACTGCAAGTGTTCCTCGTGAAGAAATTTTTGTTAACTCAAAAATTGCTGCTGAAATTAAAAATTATGATGATGCCAAAAAGTCTATTGATGAAACTTTAAACAAAATGGGTCTAGATTATTTGGATATGATGATTATTCATAACCCCCAGCCCTGGGCAGAAGTAAATCAATCCGATGATCGTCATTTTGAAGGTAACCTTGAAGTTTGGCGTGCTCTTGAAGATGCTATGCATGAAGGTAAGCTTCGTGCAATCGGTGTTTCTAGCTTCCAAAAAGAAGACTTGGATAATTTAATCAAAAATAGTGATACTAAGCCAATGGTTAACCAAATCTTATCGCATATAGCTGCTACACCAATGGATTTGATTAACTACTCTCATGAAAATGGGATTGTGGTTGAAGCATTTTCACCAATCGCTCATGGACAAGCACTTCGTAGCGAAGCTATTCAAAAAATGGCGGCAAAATATAACGTTAGTGCACCACAATTATCAATCCGTTACGATTGGCAATTAGATACGGTAGTACTTCCTAAAACTTCTAATCCGGAACACATGAAATCAAACGCCGAGCTTGATTTTGTAATTTCTGATGAAGATATGGAAATTTTGAAACAAGTCAAACCGCTAGATTACGGGGATGCAAGTGTCTTTCCAGTCTTTGGTGGAAAAATGTAAGAGTAATATCAATTTAATCCAAAAAAATAATCTAAGGTTGGTCCTAAAAGGGATCATTCTTAGATTATTTTTTATTATGCTGTTTTGGGAGTAGCCTGAACCCAGTTTTTAAGTAGGTAGATGTTAATAATTGAAACAACGATAGTAGTAAGGATTAGATAAATAAACGATAGATAGAAGTTAGCATCAGACGTAGCTTGAGATGAAGCAAAAATCATGGTAAAGGAGTTTGTTGCTAAATTACTTATTTTACCTAATCCGTATACAAGAACAATGATTAAAACGACTCGAGAAATGCGTTGAATATTTATTGGTAGAAAATCACTAAAGGTATTCGTTAGTAAGTGAACTAAACTGACTGAGCACCAAATGAAGGTTGGAAAAATCAAAATGATTCCGGCCCCTACTGCATATTCTAAAAAACTACCATTATTCATGATTGGAAGAATTTTGACAAAACTAGTAGGACCCATAATGAACGTTAGTAGAACTACCAGAATTTCAAAGTAAATCCAACTAAAAAAGTTTGTAAGTACATTACCGATATATAGCTTAGTTTCCGAAAGCGGTAAAAGTCGGTAGAGGGGAGCCGTCCAAACCCGTTCTTGTTTAACTGCTAGAATAACGGCCAGTACCAATGAGGCCAATACTCCGAAACTAAAGCTAAACATTAACCAGTCGGTTATTCTAAGTCCATGAATTAAGGTTTGGTAGAAACAAGTGACTAGGGTAACTAGTAGATAGATGCCAAAGACCTTATGAATAAGATTTATTCGGGTTTTCAACATTGTTTTCGTTAATTGTGAGAAAGTGGTCATCTTAAAGCTCCTCTCTATAAAAATCTTCGTAGTAAGTTTCAATATCTTTACCAAGGGTTTCACGAATAGTGTCTGCGGCTTCTTGTGCAGCCACATGTTGGTCCTTAATAATGACGACTTGATCGAGCAGGTTAGCAATATCACCGACATGATGATCGCTGACTAAAACCGTCGCATTTTCAGGCTTCCATTGAATAATACTGGAGATGATTTTTTTGCGAGTCATACTGTCAATCCCGTCGAAAGGTTCATCTAATAGGTACAAATCAGTTTGACGAGCAAGCGTAACAGCAATTACTAACTTGCGGAAATTCCCTTTAGAAAGTTGATTAACGCGTTGGTCAGGGCTCAAGTTGAGATTTGAAAGTAATTGGTTGAAAGTGGTGAGGTTGAAATCTTCATATAAAGCATCGTAAAAATTACCAATTTTGAAAATACGAGGATGGCCCGACCAGCCACCGACTTGTTCGGTAAAACTAACTAAAGATTTGCGAACTGCGCTATTGGTTTCTGTATTAATGGAAATAGAATTTTTACGATCAATATAATTACCAGCAATCAAACGCATTAACGTCGTTTTACCAGCACCATTGGTACCTAACAAGCCTACAATTTGCCCGTACGGAAGCTCTAAATTGAGGTCTTTTAGGATTAATTGGAGATTACGAGAATAGCTTAAATGATTAATTGTTAGTAGATTAGCCATGATGCGTTTCCTTTCTCTTGTTCACGTATTCAGTTAATGCTTGAATCATCTCGTCTGGGGTCAGTTGGAGGCTGGCTAGGTGATCGTACATTAAAGAAAGTTGTTCTTCGACAATATTTTTGCGTAAGTTGTTCAAAATCTCTGGATTAGTAGTTACAAAATTACCCTTCCCGCGCTGGGATTCCAAAACGCCTTCACTGATTAGCTCTCTTAATGAGCGCTGAACCGTGTTGACGTTAACGGCCAAGTCTAATGCTAGCTGCCGAACTGCTGGAACTTTAGATCCTGGGGTCAGGTGGTTAATAATAATTTCTTTATAGATGTATTGTTTTATTTGGTAATAAATTGGAATCTTATCATCAAACTTCATAACTTTCCTCCTTTGTGTACTAGTTTTCTAATACACTATAACTTCTTTTGAGAGATTTAGCAAGAGTTAACTAAAAATAATGAAAGGATTGCATAACTACGAGCATAACTATGATAAAATTAACGGGTATAGTATCGAAATAAAAAATCGGGAGAGTAGCCATGTTTTGTCAAAATTGTGGTAGTAAGAATAAGCAGGGTGCTAAGTTCTGTTCTAAATGTGGAACAACGCTGCGCACCAGCCAGTCCCAACCTGTAAAGGCTGATAAACCAGTTATTTCCGAAGTTCAACTGCAAGCTGAAACAAAAGTTAAAGCAAATTCTGAACTTCAAAATGAAGTTGGAACACGTAGTGAAAAGCCACACGGGCCTAAATGGTGGATGTGGGCAGTTCCACTGATACTAGTGGTTTTAATCGGCGGAGGATTCTTTATTTATAAAAATAATCAATCTACAACTCAGCCAGTAAGTAGTTCAGTAGCGGATAAAAGCAGCAGTTCGAGTTCATATTCCGCTCCTTCGAAAGCTTCGAAAAAATCAACCATTGATTTTCCAAAGAGTACCATTCAAGGTACGATTGACGACGCTTTTGGAGATATGCAGGGTGAAACCTCCGTATACGTTTCACCGACAGATTCTACTGAAGAAGTTGTTTCCAACAGTAAAGCGCAACGAGCAGCTAGTAATATCAAACTATTTATTTTAATCACTGCCTATCAGCAAGTTAATGAAGGTAAATTGAACTTAAATGATAAGTACACTCTAAAAGATTCCGATAAGGTCAACGGAACGGGTGAAATCCGTAATATGAGTAGTGGTACAGAAATTTCAATACAAGATCTACTGGAAGAAATGATGGAAGACAGTGATAATACTGCAGCTAACATCGTTATTCGCCAACTTGGTGGGATGAACAAAGTTAACACTCAAATTAAGAAAATTGGTGCTAAGGATACCAAGCTTGAACGAATGTTGATGGATACAGACGCCCTTAAAGATGGAAAAGATAACTACACATCAGTTGCAGATTTAGGGATGGTCTTAAAGAAAATTTACAATCATCAGATGGTATCAACCAAGTATGACAATGCCATGCTAGATATTTTAAAGAAGAATAATAATCATACAAAATTACCGCATGATTTACCGGAAGAAGCCACGGTTTATAACAAAACTGGGGAGTTTGATGACTATGGTGTTGAGAATGATGCAGCTATTTTCGGTAATAATAAAGGCTCTTTCGTTATCGTAGTAATGTCACAAGATGGCAGTCGTGATGAACAGATTAAGAAAATGAATAGCTTTGGATCGGTTATGTATGACGGATTATTAGGATAATAAATTTGGAGGATGTTAGAAATGAAATTTTGTACTAATTGTGGAGCACAACTAGAAGCTGAGGATAAATTTTGTACGAGTTGTGGAACTGCAGTGGCAGCAAATACTGCGTCAGCCACTACAGAAAATCCAGAAAATAAAATCAATGTCGACAAGGAAGCTGTAAACGAACGTGTTCAACAAACTAAGCAATATGCGCAAAACTATTGGAATTGGGTAAAGACTTCAATTCAAAAACCGTTTGAAACTCAAAATGATGCTCATCCATTTTATGGAATGACAACGTTCATCTTATTTTCTATTATCGGTGCCTTATTCGTCGTAATTCCAGGAGGACAAATTTTTGGTAAGTTTAGCGAAACTACTAGTCACTATGGCGTTAATACGGAAAGTATTATGGATAATCCCTTCACCATTGGAATGTTCTTTAAACTATTAGTAGTTATCGCTATCATTTACGCTTTATACATTGTCATTGGTTATTCAGTTGAAAAACTTCTTAGTACAGAAGACAGTGAAACTTCAATCATTGAGTATACCAACAAATTTGCTCATTTTATTAATTACACACTTATTTTCTCGGTTGTGGCTTTAGTGATAACTATTTTTAGTACTCAAACGATTATTAACAACCTGAGTGAAGGTCGTACAGACCTTGGAAGCCTTAACTTGGTAGTTGGATTACTCGCCTTGGCTTCTCTAGGATTTAGTACAGGATTTTTAGCGACTTTCTTTGATAAAAATGTGAAATATAAAATTGATCGAATCTATGTGGTAGTGATTGCTCAATTGGTGATTTCACTAGTTATTTATATTTTAGTTCGTTACATGATTGTTCCAAATGCTGAAAGTTATGCTACAGGCCTCTTCGGTAGTGTGTTTAGTACTTTCGATAATTTATTTTAAAGTATCAAGCTTAGTGGAAGTTAAAAACTTTCTCTAAGTTTTTTTATTTAGAGGGGCTAATGTTTTTATTCTTAAGTTAAAAATGGTATAAAGGTTTCGTTAGAATTATTGAAAGAAGGCAATTAAATGTGTACTAATATTGAGATTACGGCTAAAAATGGAGAACATTTTTGGGGGAGAACCATGGATTTAGCTTTACCAATGTTTGGCGAAGATCCAGAACACGACTTAGGAGCCCGTGGAATGATTACAACGATTCCAGCTGGCGTTGATATTGACAGCCAACTTGCAAATTGGCAAGCAGACTATGCTGCCATGGGGATTGGTATAGGTGGAACGCCCATTTTATTTGACGGGATTAACGAGCATGGATTAGCCGGTGACCTTCAAGTATTATTTGAGAGTACCGCCGATACATTGGAAAATATCCAACAACGGCAACAGGTTCCAGTGATGAATACAGAATTCGTAACATACGTATTAACGCACTTTAAGAGCGTTAAAGAAATCCGTGAAAACTATCAAAATTTCGCGGTAGTGGATCAACCTACAATGCTCAATGGTCATTCGATTTCATTCCCACTTCACTATAGCTTTGTTGATGAGAGCGGCGATGGAGTAGTGCTCGAGCCTGTAAATAATGGCTCCTTCAAACTTTATGATTCAGTGGGAGTGGTCACTAACAGCCCTGAATATAACTGGCACACCGTTAATTTACGTAATTATATTGCTTTAAATGATCTTAATATCAAACAACCTAAAACCTATAAAAATGGCGTAACATTAAATCCAATTGAAGGCGGAACGGGATATGGATTAACCGGCTTACCAGGAACGTATACATCACCCGATCGTTTAGTGAGAAGCTTTATGGTTGCTAATTTAATGGATGATTTTGAAGCCGAAGATGGGATTGCTCAACTTTATGCAGCTTTCCGACCGGTTATAATTCCACGAGGGATGGAGCGCAATACTTCAGAAGACATTTTGTCAGATTATACACGTTATTGGTCAGGATATGATTTGAAACAACGTAAAGTTTACATTCAAACTGGTCGAGGACTGGCTATTACAGCTAAGTGTTTAAATCAAATAGCCACTACCATTAGTTTTGATGAGGTTGACACTGGAAACTATATTCATGAAATTTAATTGAATATAAAATTGCACCCAGAGTTCTCATTCTCGGTGCAATTTTTTTGTACAAAAAAAGACCTCCAACGAGGTCTTTAGATTATTTATTTTGTTATTTATTTTGGTCTGGATGGAACCATTTGCTAGAAACCAATGCTACAATATCATTTAAGAGATAGAGGCAGTAAGTGAAGAATAGTACCCAAACAGGATGACCAGAAAGAGCTGTCATACTCCAAAGCGCAATACTCATAATAGATTGAGCAAGCCAGAAATAATAAGTTGAACGGAATCGACGAACAGTTAAAACGGCTCCTGTTAATCCTAAAGTGGCACTCAATGAATCAATAATAGGACGTGGACTAGTCAAAATAATGGTGTCTAATCCGTAAGTTAAGGCCCAGAAAATTAAAAAAGTGATTATCGTTTGGACGATATATTTCCCAGACATTAAGCGTGGAACGAGGCCTTCACTGCTATTCCAGTGTTTATTGAAAACCACGGGAATATCTAATAAAACGATGTAAGCTGCTTGCATGATTACATCACTAAAATTACCAGTAATTGTAGCAACGTAAATCAACATGATTGCGGACACAAAACCTAAAATCCCGTTAATGGGTTTTCCATTAGTGATACTTAGGGTACATGTGAAGCCGATCACGCCGGCAATAGTGGATGTAATTCCTAGTGCATTAAGGTTGTGATATAAACCGGTAACTAGGAGAAATAAAACTCCAAAAGTTAATAAAATGTAGCTAGAAGTCATCCAACCCGACATTTGGTCTTTGTACCAATGAAGGTTGAAAACCCGCATTGGTGATTCGGGATTGTAACTAAAATCTGTGTCTTGTGTACTCTGCAAAATAATTCCTTCTTTCTATGATTTGTATTAGCCCGGTAGAAAGGTGATTCAGGCTGAAAAGGTTGCAAAAAAAAGTAGTACTAAACTAGTATACGCTCCTTAAATGAGGGATGCGAAGGTTTCTTTGTGTCCATTCAAGGGGGTTAAATAGTATTTTAAAGGGTAAATAGGATTAGGACGGAGCTTATTGAGAATTTCATTTTAGAAAATGTATTAAATTTTTTTGTTAAACTTCCAAAAGTAAATTTAGAAACTAAAAATCGAAAAATTTGTACAATAAAAATATTTTTATGTACAAATGGAAAAATGTTACAAACCTTGTTAAGCCCAATAATATATGGCGTTGATGGTTTTGATTCTTAAAAGTAAGTATTGACGCAAAAAAACATATAATGGTATGCTACAAATCATCTTTATGAACCAAGCGGGGCAAGAGCAAAAGCGCGCGCAGTTACCAATAGACGCCATTAACGGGATGCAAATTATTAATTTTCACGGTGATAAAAAAGAAATGTTGGTTGATGTCCCCCATAATAATCAAGCAAAGGTGGAATCTCGCATTTTGGGTGGTCGACAGATGTTCTTTTTACCCCGAGAATTTTTTCAGCAAAGTACTTTCCGCAACCTAAGTCATGCAGGCTTTAACGTAAAGTTACTAGATACCAGTGAACGTATGGATTTTTTCAATCAAGTTTACGAGTATGTGATTCAACACCCTTAATTAGATCGGTTAGTAGTGTCGAGAACGGGTGATACTGCAATTAACAGTTCGAGAAATGATTTTTTATTGTTTAAATCAGCAGCTGGGACGCTTGCTTTTGATTGGTTTTCGGGGAAAAGAGCCTTACTAATCGAATTTTTAATCGTAGTTTTAACGGAAAATAATCAACGGCAGCTTAATCCAAATGACCATCGTAGTGAAGATGAAATGTTGAAGCAGGTTTTGGTAGAGAAGTTTGCTGGGCGATCTGAAGTGGAATAAGGCGTATTAAGTGCTTTTTTGGGTAAAAAATGTTTTAGTCTTAGTTATAAGGAAAAGAGACTATTTCCAAAATAGTACTTAAGGAGAGATTCGTTATGTATGAAGACTTACAAGGAAAAATAGCTGTAATTACGGGTGGTTCCAAAGGTATTGGCTCAGCCATCGCTAAACGTTTTGGTCAAGAAAAAATGAAAGTGGTCATTAACTACAATAGTGATCCAGACGGAGCTCAAAAGGCCGCCGACGAAGTAATTAGTGCTGGTGGCGAGGCCGTGACGGTTCAAGCTAACATCGCTACGGAAGCAGGCGTTAATCAATTACTTGAAACGGCGCTTGAAAAATTTGGTGACCTAGATGTCTGGGTTAATAATGCTGGGATGGAAATTAAATCACCAACTCATGAAGTATCGTTAGAAGATTGGAATAAAGTAACGGCAATTGACCAAACTGGTGTATTTTTAGGTTCACGTACTGCTTTAGCCTACTTTAAGAAGAACCACAAAAAGGGAAACATTATTAACATGTCTTCCGTGCATGAACAAATTCCTTGGCCTACCTTTGCTAGCTATGCAGCAGCTAAGGGAAGCGTAAAATTGTTCACTCAAACGATTGCGATGGAATACGCCAAGGATAATATTCGCGTAAATGCCATTGGACCCGGAGCGATTAATACTCCCATCAATGCCGAAAAATTTGCTGATAAGGAACAATATGATCAAACAGTCAGCATGGTACCCATGGACCGGATTGGTAAACCTGAAGAAGTAGCTGCGGGTGCAGCATGGTTAGCATCTGACGAATCCAGTTATGTAACTGGTATTACACTATTTATCGATGGTGGAATGACGCTTTACCCAGCTTTCAAGGATGGACAAGGTTAAGAATCACATTAGGTAAATAAAAAAGACCGCGAACGGTCTTAAAAATAATGAATATTGATGTTTAATCATCGCGAGAATTTGGCCGCCATTAATTTTGCGGCCAAATTTTATTAATCTCTTTTAAAAGTGGTTGGACGAGTTTACGGTTACTTTTTAAATATGAACCGTAGAATTCAAGATGATTACGAGGATCGTCGATGGGTACGGCTACGCGTTCGCCACCATCAGAGCGCTCAATGGTGGCCGAACTAACTAGTGATAAGTTGGAGAAAAAATAGGGAAATTTAGAATTCCGACTAATTTCACTCATGGCATCGAGGTCAGCTTGGTATAAGAAAGCAGCATCAGGGATATTATTTTCTACGATTGCTTGCCAAGGGCCAGTATCTTGGACCACGAGGAAACTCATTCCGGCTAAATCGTCGAAGTTTACGGATGTTTTTTTAGATAGTGGATTAGATTTACCAATTTCTACTCCAAGGTATTCCACACCCAAATAAACTGACTCGATTTCATCGGTCATAATTTCTTGGTTGGTAAAAATTAGCTTCTCTTTAAGATTTTTAAGATTATCAGCAACTTTTTCAGGAAAAACATTTTGAAAATTAATTTTAACTTTAGCAGGGGATGAAATTTCGGAGTTTTCTAGTAGGATAACTGGACCAGGAGCAACCGAACCAATTACAATTTCATGATTTAAGTGATGGTAGTTTAATACTCGTTCGGTAAAATCCCGCTCTGCTTTCAATAATTTGGCTGCTTCTGTAGCCGCGTAAACACCAGTTTCATTTAATTTGATGTGGTTACTAACTCGGCGATCAAAAAGTGATACACCTAATTCATCTTCTAATCTGCGCATTCCCCGAGTAACGGTGGGTTGAGTAATCATTAAATGCTCAGCAGTCGAGCTTAGTGTACCGTATCTTTGAAATGCTACTAGCTCTTTTAGTAAATCAAGGTTCATTGCCAATTCGATTACTTCCTTTCACTATTCCATAAATGCATAGTAACATACTTGATTGGTAATTTTTATATGGTAATTACCCCCCTATACTAGAAAGTACTTAAAGATAGTGTAAATAAATAGGATATATAAATTTAAAGGGATACAAAGTTATGAAATATGTAAAGTTAAATGATGGCAACCAAATGCCTCAACTTGGATTTGGTGTTTTCCAAGTTTCCGATTTGAGCCAAGCCGAACAAGCCGTGAGTGATGCACTTGATACAGGTTATCGTCTAATTGATACGGCTGCTGCTTATGGCAACGAAGAGGCGGTGGGTGCCGCGATCAAGAAGAGCGGTATTAATCGCAGTGAGATTTTTGTGACTTCTAAGCTTTGGGTGGATCATTTCACCTATGAAAAAGCGCAACAAGGAATTGAAGATTCACTAAATAAATTAGGATTGGACTATATTGATTTATACTTGCTTCACCAACCTTATGGTGACACAGCAGGTGCATGGCGAGCTTTGATTGAAGCTCAAAAGGCGGGTAAAATTAAGTCAATCGGTGTATCTAATTTTGCTCCAGATCAATTGATGAATCTGGAATTAATGTCAGATGTTAAGCCAGCACTTAATCAAATCGAAGTTTCACCTTGGTACCAAGAAGGCGAAGCAGTTGATTTTGCTCAAAGTCAAGATGTTCAAGTTGAAGCATGGGCTCCCTTTGCGGAAGGTAAGCATAACATTTTCTCAAATGAAACGATTGCTGAAATTGGTCAGAAATATGGAAAAGCGAACGGACAAGTCATCCTACGTTGGCTCCTCCAACGCGGAATTGTGGTAATCCCCAAGTCAGTTCATAAGACACGCATGGCTGAAAACTTAGATGTTTTTAATTTTGAATTGAGTGATGATGATATGCAAAAGATGAGTAGTTTAGATAAAAACGAAAGTCAGTTCTTTGATCACCGTGATCCAGAAGCCATTGTAAGTATTTTTGGTGAAAGCTTAAAAGCATTACGTAAATAATTTTAGGAGGAATTTAACAGATGAAAGCAGCAGTATTTATTGAACTAGGTAAAGTTGAAGTTAAAGAAGTACCTAAACCCCAAATTGATGGTGATAACCAGGCAATTATTCGGATTGTACGGGCTAGTGTTTGTGGTTCAGATTTATGGTGGTATCGTGGAATTTCTGAATGTCAGACAGGTACTTTTATCGGACATGAAGCCATTGGGGTTGTGGAAGAAACTAGTGCAGACATTGATAACATTCAAGTTGGCGACTTCGTGGTCGTGCCGTTTACGCATGGATGTGGTCATTGTGTAGCTTGTTTGAATGGTTTTGAAGGAGATTGTTTGAATCGTAAATCCGGCGATAACGGTGGCTACCAGGCTGAATACATGAAGTATGAACCAGCTAATTCAGGATTGGTTAAAATTCCGGGTAAACCAGAAGATTATACCGATGCGCAATTAGCTTCATTCCAAACTCTTTCTGATGTTATGGCAACTGGCTATCATGCTGCCCAAAGTGCTGAAGTTAAGCCGGGCTCAACAGTCGCTGTCATCGGAGATGGAGCCGTTGGATTATGTGGAGTAATCGGGGCTAAGTTGCTTGGAGCAAGCAAGATTATCCTTTTGAGTCACCATGAAGACCGTGCTGAGTTAGGTAAGGCCTTTGGTGCCACTGATATCGTAGATACACGTGGCGATGAAGCTATCCAAGATGTTTTGAAGTTAACGAAGGAAAATGCCGGAGCGGACGCAATTTTAGAATGTGTGGGTGCTACTAGTGCAATCGAACAAGCAGGTCAAATTGCTCGTCCAGGCGCCGTAATTGGAAGAGTAGGGGTTCCTCAATCAGAACCTAAATCTAACCAATTATTCTGGAAAAACGTGGGTCTTCGTGGCGGGATTGCTTCAGTTACAAAACCTGATAAAGAAGTTCTTTTGCAAGCTGTTTTAGATGGTGAAATCAACCCTGGTCAAGTCTTTACAAAGAGTTTTGATCTAGATCATATAGAAGATGCATACGAAGCAATGAGTAATCGTCAAGTAATTAAAGCATTGCTGGTAATTTCAGATAAATAAAAGCATTTCTATAGCTTGCTTAACATTGTTAGCTCAAAAGGTGATTATACGAAGTTCAATAGAACGGTGGAAAGAGCTTCTAGTTGGCAGTTATCGTTTCTGAAATAACGCCCACAATTAACTACATTATCCAAGTGAAAATGATATTTGGTTTCGTTAATATCTCTAGTCAATTTTAAGTTAAGGATTTTCAATTCCGGTAATAGATTTAACGATTCCTTCAGTGGATAACTATTCGTCTTTTCAGGGGTGATTCTTAACAACTGCTCCTCTGTGCTGGAGGCCAATCATTTGAAATAGTTTGCAAAAAATAGAATAAGTGTTAATATAGTTCCGAAAACGTTTTCTTTTTAAAATTGAAACTAAGGATTGTAACTCATACTCTTTGAGGCATTACCTTTTGCTTGTTGAAATATACGGGTGGAATGGGTGTCGCAAGGAGTTTTTTTGTATTAAGGAAGTGGTAAGAATGTTCGGCATTACAAAAAAGAAAAGTAATATTTTTGTTGTAGCTACCCCTATCGAAGGTGTTTGCATACCAATTACAGCTGTTTCAGATGAAGTATTTGCACAAAAAATGATGGGTGATGGATTTGCTATCAAACCAACCAATAATGCGAATAAGGTTGTTGCGCCTATTAGCGGGAAAGTTGTTTCATTACCTGAGAGTAAACATGCTATTGGAATTACGGATGAGGTACGAGGAATATCTGTATTGGTCCATATTGGTATAGATACAGTTCGTTTAAAGGGAAAAGGATTTAAAACATTCGTTGAAGTGGGGCAAGAGGTTAAAGTGGGAGCCCAAATAGCAACAATTAACAGAGCAACGTTGGATGCAGAGGATTTTGATTTGACGACGATGGTTGTCTTTACGGAAGGCTATACAGGTGAAATACCGCTTGGCAGCAAGCTTAATCAACAACTTGCTTTGGGTACATTGGTTCTCAAACAAGCGTAAGTAATATTTAAGCAGGTAAGGAGGTGTAAATGAGATGCTGGTGGTGAAAAAAATAAATAATAATGTGGTGGTCTGTTTGGATCGGAATGGAGCACAGCTAGTTGCTTTTGGAAAAGGGCTGGGTTTTCCAAAAGTACCATATGAGCTGACTGATATGAACAAAGTGAGTATGACATTTTATAAATTAAATTATCAGTATTATCAATTACTAAAAGAAATTCCGACCGAAATTTTTGATGTAAGTGCCGCAATTACCGATAAGGCTCAAAAACTTATTTTGAGAAATCTTAATCCGAACATGATTTTTAGTTTAGCAGATCATATTAATTTTGCTATCACAAGATTAACTAAGTACCAAGGAATGGCACTCCCTTTTTCATATGATGTAGAGCAATTGTATCCTCAAGAAACAGCTGTGGGTTACTATGCTGTGAAGCTAATTAACTCGCGTTTAGATGTTGAATTACCAATCTCGGAGGTCACAGCAATAGCCATGCATTTCGTAAATTCTGAAACAACGGAATTAGTAACTAACCCAAAGGTAACAGCAGATGATGAAATTATAAAGATAGCTACAAAAATTATCGAACGAGAATTTGAAATAACTATTAGCAAAAATGAATTTAGTTACAACAGATTTATTATGCATTTACGATACTACATTAAACGCTTGAATGAACACCAACAAATTTCTAAGAATAATAATTTGAAATTATTTAATGTGATGAAGCTAGATGAACCAAGAATTTACCTGGCAGCTAAGCAAATTGCAGACTACATTGATGATCAACTTGGAACTGTCAGTAATGATGATGAATTATATTATTTGATGATTTATGTTAAACGCATTGTTAATAAAGGTTAATTATCATTCAGTGGAGGCACTAGGATATGAAAAATAAAAATCAATATTATGAACAAGTAGCAAAAGATTTGTTATCAGCAGTCGGGGGGAGTGCTAATATTTCGTCAGTTACCCATTGTATGACACGTTTACGGTTTAATTTAAAAGATGAAAGTATTCCCAATGATAATGATATTCAAAGTATTCCAGGGGTAGTCGGTGTTAATCGAACCGGGGGACAATACCAGATTATCATTGGACAAACTGTTAATAAAGTGTATGATTTTTTACTAAAAACGGGTGATTTAACTCAATCGTCTTCGAGTGAAGATGGTTTAGATGAAAACTTGAAAGAGAAATTAACTTTCAAATCAATTGCAAACAACATTTTGAATAAATTAGCGGGCTGTTTGACACCATTAATTCCGATGATGGTGGCTGCATCGGTATTTAAAATGTTAGGCGCTATTTTGGGTCCCAACATGCTCAACTTTATCGGAACTAAAACGACGTTGTATCAGCTTTTTACTTTTGTTGGTGACGCTGGTTTTTATTTTTTACCAATCGTCATAGGTTATACGGCGTCTAAGCAATTCAATACTTCTCGAATTATTGCGATGTTTTTAGGAGCAATTGTAATTGATCCGAACCTAATCCAAATTGTAAAAGCTGGTAAGCCTTTTGATATTTTTGGTATTACTATGCCATTAATTAATTATTCTAGTACAGTAATTCCCATTATTTTAGCTGTTTGGGTAATGTCTTATATCGAACAATTTTTCAAGCAGCATACTGCTGAATCAATTAGTACGATTATGGTTCCCACCTTAACGATTGCTGTTATGTTACCAATTATGCTCTGTATTTTAGGGCCAGCGGGAAATGTTGTTGGCAATTACATTTGTGCTGGAATCTTGGCATTCGGGAAATTAGGAGGTTTGCCGACGATTATTGCTGTTGGTGTAATTGGTGCCTTTTGGGAAATTTTAGTTATGACGGGAATGCATTTGCTGATGCTTACAACCATGATGATGATTTTTGCTCAATCGGGACACGAGAACTTTGTAACCCTTGGTGCAGTTGCTGCCAGCATGTCGGTTGCTGGAATGTGTCTAGGTGCGGCTTTACGAATTAAAGATAAAGATCAAAAAGCACTTGCTTGGAGTTATTTAATTGCTAGCTTTGTAGGAGGCGTAACTGAACCTGGATTATACGGTTTAGCAATACGTTATAAACGTCCCTTTATAGGCATGATGGTTGGCGGTTTTTGCGGTGGATTATATGCTGGTATGACTGCGATTACAGCTTATGTTATGGTTCCTGTTGCAAATTTTTTGTCTCTAACAACATATGTTGGAGGGCAAACCAATAACTTGGTAAATGGAGTAATTAGTGGAACAATTGCGTTTGTAGTAGCTGCAATTGCAACATACAGTATTGGTATCGAATCTAAAACTAATAAACAATCAAATGAACAAATTAAATTAGTGGAGGCATAATGGTGGAAACAAAACTAATTGTTCGTGCAGACGATTTAGGCTATTCAGACGCAGTTAATATAGGTATTGAACGATCTGTTCATAAAGGGATAATTAATAATGTAGGCGTGATGGTTAACATGCCTACAACCTTGGACGGATTGTCTATGATCAGAGATACAAAAGTTTGTCTAGGGCTACATGTAGTTATAAGTTCAGGACGACCTCTACTAAATCCTAAATTTATTCCGAGTATTGTTGATGATGATGGTGCTTTTCTTAGCTCTGCAGATTATCGAAAAGCTCCCAATGACTTTGTTAATTTAGATGAGGTTATTTTAGAAATTGAAGCACAATATCAAAAATTTATAGAATTGGTTGGTCGAAAACCTGATTATTTTGAAGGACATGCAGTGGTTAGTGATAATTTCTTTAAAGGACTTTTAGTTGTTGCGAAATGCCATCAATTAAATTTATTGCAAGTTACTTTAAATTCAGGTAGACCGAGTTTATTATTCAAGGGACACAGTTTACATGTTTTTATGGAAAGCATGAATAAGGATTATAATCCTTATCAAACGTTGAAACGAGCTGTATTATCTAGTTGTGATGAAGAATATCCAATGATGATATGTCACCCAGGATATTTAGATGATTACTTATTAAAACACTCAAGTTTAACCACACCTCGTACTAAAGAAGTAGAAATGCTGACTGATCCACAAGTCCGTGCTTGGTTATACCAACACCAGGTTAGGTTAATTAAATATAATGAAATTTAATTATTTATGAGATCTATAAATGTTGTATGGATGCACATAACTAACTTAACCATAATTTTCTAGGCCAGCTAAAGCAACTTAAAAAGTGAGCCCTCAAGGTGAATTTATTGATCATCTTGAAGACTCACTTTTAGATGTTTTGACATAAAATAGAATATTTAAATTAAGATAACTTCAAGAAAATTCCAACTGTATTTATCAGTAAAATGAAGTCGGATAAATTTTCTTCACAATTCTAAACTCTTCAAAACTTAAAAAATAATTGGACAATTGTTGGTTACAGAACTTGACTAATCAGTTTAATTTTTTCACACATTGATTGGTAATCGATAAGTAAAAAAGACACTGAAATTTCTGCCGACGTGATATTCTAAATTGTTTATAACCAAATATTTGTCGACATTATTCCTCGATATTTCTCAGCATTTTTCGCCGCTATCGCATACAAATCACTCAATGCTTTTGGAATAATAAAATCATTTTTTAGGGAATAGTCCGTAATTGCATTACTTAATTTTACCGATATAAGACCCACATCCCGTCCTTCGCTCAATTGTTGTGCAAATTTTAACAAAAATTCTCTTATATCGGGATTTTTTTTAACTTCTTCATCTTTATAAGTTTCATCAATTGCATTAATTAAGTCTGCTTTCTTCATAATAACGTCTCCCGTTATCTATGTGCCCAAGGCCCGTGTTGTGTCCATCCGTTCACTATAATTTTTCCAATGCTAGCTGTAGCTTGTCCCCAGTCCACATAGCAAGTCTTTTTACCACAATGCACTCCGTTACCGTAATACTTTCCTCCTACGACATTTTTTAGTTCCTTATCGTTTAGTACTTTAATTTCAGTCATCTCAGAATCCTCCTTAAAAATTTAGCTTATTTATTTTAAACAACCTGTATTTTATACGGAGATGTTAGATAAAAGTTCAATCACTCCTAAAGTAGTGTTTTTACTTCTTAAAAGAAAAATAACTTTTGTTTCTGTAAAAAGTTATAAAATTAGGTTCAAAGTGATATGTCTTAAAAATTATTTTTAACAAAACGTTACTTTAGGACATAAAAACGACTATTCAAGAAGGAATCATGATTTACACTAAAAACCAAAATATAATGACCTTAATTTTAAGGAGGCATAAAAAAGAAATTAAAGTTAGAAGCGACCAAAAAGTTATTAGTGGGAATTTTTAAATGGCTTTCACAGTAGAAAAGCTGGGAAATATTACTACTTGTATTTTTAGTTTGTTTAGACATTGTGGTTAATTTTCTACTTCAAAGGGGAGTTTGGATTTGATTTCAGTAGATACTAAGGTTTACGTTTTCGAAGGGGTTATTGATTTTTTTAGTTTTTATATCATTTTTTCATTTCTACAAAATTATGCACATCATTTATCTACTTTCACCCCAAAAATTATAGTGGGACTAAGTTCAATTCCTCTTTTTTTTGTACTATATGCATTCTTACCGTTCAATGTTATATATGTTTTTATCCCGATTTATTATGCAGTTTTTAAAATAGCACACTATGATTGGCTTACATTAAATAACTTGCTGCTATCTTATCTAATAGTTAATATTTCTGGGCTAGTAGCGTCCAGTATTTCAAATACACTTTTCCATACTAAACTTTATGACTGGAAAAACATGATTGTAACAAGTGTTTTTGAAATTCTTATGTTATCCACACTTGGTATATATATAAAAAAAATCGACAATTCTAAATTGTGGGATCGTAGTACCCAATTTTTTTTGGTAGTTGTACAAATTATATTTCAAACGATCCTTTACTTTTTTACCGTTCTTGCGCACCACTATGGAATGTTTGATACGTTTATTAACGGAGTTTTAATTTTTGTTATCATCGAATTTTTAATAATGTTGGGCCTTTTTATTTATTTAAATCTTCGAAGTCGTCAGAGATATGAATCCAAACTAGAAAAACAGCACCTTGATAATTTACAAACCTATACTAAGCAACTTGAACAAAATCAATTAAAACTTAGAAAATTCAAACATGATTATAAAAATATATTGTTAAGCATCACCGAACTCGCTAAAGAAGGGGACAATGAAGGTTTGATTTTATATTTATCAAAATTGAAACTTTATTCCGATTCTGAACTCCAACAACATACAGATGATTATCAAGATATTCAAAATATTAAGGATACTCATGTAAAAAGCCTTTTACTTAATAAATTTTTTACGATGGAACAGTCCCAAATTCACTATCATTTCGAATGTAAAACTCCAATTAACCAAATTAATTTAAATATTATTGATATCGTTCGGCTACTAAGTATTTTATTAGACAATGCTATTGAAGAAGCCGGTGAAAGTTCAGAAAAAAATATTGACATTCTAATTTATAAAAATGTTGATAATACAACTGAAATTACTTTAACGAATACGGTTGCGCATTCTGCCTCCAATATCAACCAGTTAATAAAAATCGGATTTTCTAGTAAATCCAATCATTCCGGACTTGGACTGTCCATTGTAGAAGATTTGAAGCAAAAGTATCCTAATTTATTTATTCATTTTTCCTCTAATAACTACCAATTTACTACCCAGATCATTATTAATTAATATTGAAAGGAGGTAGTTATGTATTCAATTATTGTTTGTGAAGATGACCCAACTCAACTTCATGCGATTAGTACTACTATTAAAAATTTTGTTCTTTTCCATGAAGAAGATTTTGATAAATCATTTAGTACTCCCAATCCTGAAAAGTGCTTAGATTATCTTAAAAGTCATAATATTCAAAATGGTATTTACCTTTTGGATATTGACTTAGGAACTAGTATGAATGGTATTGATCTAGCCGAACAAATCCGAAAATTAGATGTGCAATCTGAAATTATATTTATTACTAGTCACAATGAAATGGCTTCATTAACTTTAAAGCGACGCGTTGAAGCTTTAGGATTCATCAGCAAAGATAACTCCCTTGAAAAAATACGAGATGAAATCTATGAAACTCTCAATTTAGCAAGGCTTCGTTCAGATGAACGTAAAAATTTAAAAAGAAAAATCTTTAATTTCAGTATTGGAGTAAGAGTGTTCAATTTTGATTTAGATGATGTTTTAATACTTGAAACTGCTAAAATCCCACATCGACTAAATCTATTTACCAAAAGTGGTAAATATGAATTTTACGGAAGGCTCCAAGACTACGAAAAGAAATACACCGAGCTTTTTCGTTGTTCCAGATCAGCTTTAATTAATATAAAAAATATATCGGAATACAATGCTTCAACAAAGATGATTTATTTTGATTCATCTCTAAGCTGCAAGTGTTCAATAACCAAGACACGAGAACTAAAACGACGTATACTAGCTAACAAATAAGAGAAAAATTTTTTCTTAAGTTGTTCAAATGAGAATTCATAATTATACAAAATTGATTAATGCAGTATAAAAAGGAACCCATCACTCACTCAGTGATGGATTCCTTTTTATACTTTGTACCTTGTTTCCACGGAATTAGCAGGTACTATATATAATTTTGCTATTATTCCTGATTTATTTTGCTAATTATTTTATGAAGTTGTTTATATTGGCTAAGCATCCATGATTTATAAGTTTCTCCCTTGGGCAAGGTTTCTGTGACAGGGAGTATAGGAATATCATTTTTCTTTGCTAACTTGACCAAATTATTAACTACCTTTGAATCTACCTGTTTATTGAAAACGAATAGCGAAATATCATGCTCTTTAATATTTTTTTGTAACTTTTTAATAGTAGCTGGAGATGGGTCGACACCGTTTTCTGTATCCTTTTCAAAATCAGTATCCGCTACTGTAAATCCAACAGCTTTTAAGGCATAATCGAAAACTGGTTCACTCACGTAAGCTTTTTTATTCTTAGTATTATTAGTAATTTTTTTGATACCCTTGATTTGCTGATTAACTGCATTTAAAGACTTAATATATTTTTTTGCGTTAACTTTAAAATATTTTTTATTTTGAGGTTGTAATTTACCAAACTGTTTTGCTAAATCGTTAGCAAGATGAGGCATAGTTTGTGGATTGTACCATAAATGTGGATTGTCACCTTCTCGTTTATTTAAAAGATCTTCCCCAACTTTAATATAAGTAGCTTTATGTGCATTTTGGGCTAACTTATCCATCCAACCGTCGTAACCAACTCCATTTGCGATTAATACATCAGAATTGGTTACCTTTTTCGCTATTTTAGAAGTTGGCTCATAATCGTGAGGGTCAACATTGGGATCATTGATGGCAGATGTCACTTTTCCTTTGTTACCGACCACAGCTTTCGCTACTTCACCATAAAAATCGGTGGTTGTGGTAATTTTTATTTTTCCATCTTTAGTAGACGAATTATTTTGAGAACAGCCAGCCATTAGTATTAAGGTACTGGTAAAAGCGAATACTAGCGTTACAAATTTTATTAATTTTTTCATATCTACTCCTAAATTTAAATTTAATAATGTATGCCAAATAAATCTATAAAAGTATAAATAATAAAAAGTACTATCTTTTATTAGTCCTATTTTTTTTAATTTCTTTAATAATTTTTAGAGCTCTTCTTTTAGTTTTGACGTTAGGGCTTTTTAAGTACCTATAAGCACTTGATTGATTTTCTTTCTTCATGTTTTTCTCCTTAATAAAGTGATCTATGGTCAACTGCTTTATGTATTTCTGAAATTTGCATCAAAAGCATATTTATGAAAATTCAAAATAAATACTAAAAGACTTATACAACTTATGCTTAATTCTTCATATCGCTAAATAAATGATAAAAATTTACATTATTAGATCACCTCCTAATCTAAATAGTAATGATTACTATTTAGATTAGAATATTAACATTTAATTGTCAAATTTTTTTGCTAATTATGGCTACATTTATTAAACAACTACAAAATTAGAACTTTGAGAGGATCACAGTATCAGAAATTACTAAAATAACTAATACATAAGCTTTTTATAGGAGTTTTTGATTTAATGATGGAGGGTTTAAAAGACCACGTTGATGCCGAAACTTTTTGGGATGCAGTGGATGAAAACGCAGTATTTAAATTTAATTACTATTTTCCTAATTTGCCAAAGGAAATGGGCAAATTAAAATATAAAGAGTGGCTTGAAGAGAATACTAATTCAGGATCTTCCGCTGAGTTTATTAATTTATATAAGGATCTCTCAACACCTGGTCAAACGACTATTATCATGCAATACGTTGTGCGGTTTAAACCAGGTATACCTGATATGAATTTCTTGTCGATTGCTACTGTTAAGGATAATAAAGTAGTTGCGTGGGATGATTATCTGGATACTTCAAAATAGGTAGAATTAAAATTAATTTCGTAATAATTAAGATAAAATAAAAAGAGCATCACTGCTAAAACGCGGTGGTGCTCTTTTTGGATGATTATTTCTAGTTTAAAACTAATAACATAAGTGTCCCATCATAATATTTATGGTCAATTTTAAAAAATTTTTCATATAGTCCATATTCTTTAAATCCAAATTTTTTATATAAATGAATTGCAGGTATATTATCTGTTCTAACTTCTAACTCTAAAATTTCTAAGTTAATAGACTTTGCATAATTTATTATTTCTGCTAGTAACATGCTGCCGATGCCTTGACCACTAAATTCTTTTAAGACTGATATGCCAAAGGTCCCTCTATGACTAATTCGCTTTCTTAAAAATGATTTCATGTTAGCTGTACCTATTATTTTTTCATCTTTAGTAGCTAACAAAAAAAGATTTTCGGAGGACTTGGATGATTCTTCTAAAAGATTTATCTCATCAGTAAGCTTCTTTTGAGCCATTTCTTCTGGTGTTAACAATAGATTACTGGTTTCATTAGTAATAAATTTTAAATAATTTAGTACACCTTGAGCATCTTCAGATTGCGCTTCTCTAATAATCACCTTTGTAGAAGTCATTTCATTCCTCTTATTTCTTTTTAAATATTATATACCCGTTTCATTTTTTGCGTTACATGATATTTATACTCTTTTGCGAACCTGATTTGTATAGTAAAACTTGAAATAAATTCTACTAATAAACATAGAACAGTTCTTACCAGAAATAAGGCATGAATAAGCAGTATAATTGAGATAAAGCAATATAGATATCATGATTGAATTACATTGAGGGGAATGGTAAATCAATATGAGAAAATTGAGTCATAAACAAAGCTTGATGGTGATTATTGCGATTGCACTTTTGGCGGTAATCTTACAATTTGTCTTGGGTCAAGCTTGGTTAGCCCAAATTCTGGTTTCCTTGGTGGGAGCCGTGATGGCGATGACCATGTTTATTGAGATGATTGGGACTTTGAGATCGGGTAAATATGGGGTCGATTTATTAGCTATTTTAGCAGTGGTTTCGAGCCTTTTATTTAGTGAGTACTGGGCAGCCATGGTGATTTTAGTTATGTTAACTGGTGGGGATGCCTTAGAAGACTATGCTTCCAAGAAAGCCAATACTGAACTCAAAGCCCTTTTAGATAATTCACCGCAAGTGGCTCATCGGCTCCATGGTGAAAAACTAGAAGATATTGCTGTTAATCAAGTACAAGTAGATGATAAGTTGGTGATTAAACCTGGGGAATTAGTTCCGGTTGATGGGTTTATCGTTGAAGGAAGTTCAAACTTTGATGAATCTTCTTTAACAGGAGAATCACAGCCAGTAAATAAGGACTTTAACGATGAACTCATGTCTGGTTCAGTCAATGGTGATGCTGTGGTAACCATGCAAGCTAGTCAGGTGGCCGCCAATAGTAAGTATCAACAATTAATTAAGTTGGTTAAGAAAGCTGAAGCAACGCCGGCCCGTTTTGTGCGGATGGCAGACCGTTATGCGGTACCTTTTACCATCGTGGCAATCGCAATTGCGGTGGTGGCCGCGGTAATTTCTAAGAGTCCTAGCCGAATCGCGCAAGTTTTGGTGGTGGCTTCGCCTTGTCCTTTAATCTTAGCGGCTCCAGTGGCGATGGTTTCGGGGATGAGTCGGGCCTCTCGCAATGGGATCGTGGTTAAGACCGGGGATGTTTTAGAAAAATTATCTACGGCTAAAACGGTCGCCTTTGATAAGACTGGAACATTAACTAATGGGCATTTGATGGTGGCGGAGATTTTGCCACATCAAGAAGTTTCCCAAACAGAATTGCTCCAAATCGCTGCTAGTGTGGAAACTATCTCCTCACATGTATTGGCGCGCTCCTTAGTAACTTACGCGATAGATAAAGGTCTGAAAATGTTAAGTGTTAGTGACGCCCAGGAAATTACGGCGAATGGAGTACAGGCCTTGATTCAAGGAAAATTAGTCAAGGTTGGTAAGCGTAAATTTGTAACAGGAGATCCTTTAATCCCGAGTCAAACCCATACCGCTATCTATGTCAGTCGGGATGATCAATACTTAGGTTGTATCACTTTTACCGACTACCTCAGACCAGAAGCTAGCCAGACCATGGTTCAGTTGCATCACTTAGGCGTTAAGAAATTAATGATGTTAAGTGGTGACCAAGTCAAAACAGCTCAAAAAATCGGTCAAGAAGTTGGAATCGATGATGTCCAAGCTGAATTGCTACCAGAAGATAAAATTGCTGCATTAAAAGCTCTCACTCCGGAAGAAAAGCCGGTGGTGATGGTCGGGGACGGTGTTAATGATGCCCCTAGTTTGGTAACTGCCGATGTAGGAATTGCCATGGGAGCTCATGGATCGTCTGCTGCCAGTGAATCGGCGGATTTGGTTATCTTAAAAGATGACCTAGCTAAGGTAGCTAAAGCAGTTGTAATCGCAAAAGATACCATCCGAGTTGCTCGGCAAGCCGTTTTAATCGGGATTTTTATCTGTACAGCGTTAATGTTGATCGCCGCTTTTGGAATTATTCCGGCATTTATTGGAGCGATGTTCCAAGAAGTGATTGATACAGTTTCAATTTTATGGGCGTTGAGGGCACGTTATTCTAATGAAAAATAAGATAAGTTATAAGAAGTAGGAAAGTATACTATTTTCGAACCTATAGAGAGCGATTTAATACCCGAGTCGTTAAAGCAATAATCCAAGCATTTAAATATATTCTATTAAAAAACACGTTTGATAGTTTCAGACGTGTTTTTTAAAACCAAATTTATCAGGTTAGATATAAATAATAGCAACGCGGTGTGCAATTCGATAATGATTCAACTAGAATAAAGATAATAGTAGGAGAGATTAGTTTAAAGAAGGAAAATCTAATGTGGGTAAGAAGAGAACAAATTATTCGAAAAATAATACGGCTCCAACAAAATGAGTTATACCAATTAGTGCAAAAAAGTTTAAATTTATTATTCCCATTTGTTCTTATCGGTAGTATCAGTCAACTAATTCAAATCACTATGTTGAATCGAAATAGTTTATTGCCAACAATTTTTGGGTTTTCGTCGTGGCTAAGTCGGTATCGATTCATAGAAATTATTTTTGATCATTTGACGAGTTTAACGTTAGGAATAGTAGCTGCTTTAGCCGCATTTAGTATGGCACATTATACAGCCAAACGGTATCAGCGTGATGAAAAATTAGCGAGTATAACGGGATTAATTGCTTATTTAATCCTTACGGTTCGTTATACAAATAATGGTGAGTTAGCTTTTGGCCAAGATATGCTTGGGATGGGAGGTTTGTTTTTAGGTTTTTTGGTAGGCTATCTGGTTGGACTAAGTTTTAAGCATTTAGCAAATAGCCAGCAGCAGGATAAATCTTCTTCGGGAGTAACATGGAATCGTGCGTTAGATTCATTACGAGCAATTATAATTGTGTTGGTTGTGGCGATTTGCTTTAGTATTTTATTAAATTGGTTGGCGATTTCGGTTTTACCAGATCAAGTTATTTTAAGATTACAATCACTAAAGGCTAACCAAACCTCGTTGCTATTTTCCGTAGCAATCGTACTATTAGCTGGCATAATGACTTTTTTCGGGTTGACCAGTATGCCAATACTGGCACATTTTGGACGTAATGGCGTCGCAATGACTGCGAATTTAAACTATGCCCTTATACATCACACGATTTGGGGAGTACCGTATCCTTTTTCATTAGGGACGTTATATGAATCTTTTGGTGCGATTGGGGGAACGGGAAGTACGCTCTCATTAGTGATTGCAATTTTTTTGTTCAGTAATCAACGTGATCAACAGCTGATTGGCCGATGGTCGTTGCTGCCAGTATTATTTAACTTTAATAGTGCGATATTAGTGGGTGTTCCAGTTTTAGGAAATGGTCTATATATTATTCCATTTCTATTAGTTCCACTAGTTAACGTAGGAATCGCTGCAAGCGCCATTGCTTTACATTTAATGCCTGCTGTAGTTTATCAAGTGCCGTTGGGAACGCCCAGTCTTTTGCAGGCCCTTATTGGAACCAATGGGAATTGGGTAACCTTATTGGTTATGGTACTTAACGTAGGAATCGGCGTTTGGCTGTATCGACCATTTGTGAAATTATCCAACCGACTTAATACTCAGGGAGATGGTCTAGATGCCACGGAACGTTAAAAAATGGAGCATTATATTTTTAATTGCGAGTTTGATAGGAATTGGAATATTGGCTTGGCCATCAATTCAGTGGATGCATAAAAATGTGACCGCCATTTCTAAACGACATGACTCAAATATGTCACCGGTTATTTTCATTCCGGGGAGTAGTGCTACGCAAAATCGATTTGATGGGTTGATTGATAAGTTAAACGATAGACGTGGGAAGCGCCATAGTCTGTTAAAAGTAACGGTCCATACTAATGATCGGATTAGTTACTCGGGATCGATCCGTCCACGTGATAATGAGCCGTTTATTGTTGTTGGTTTTGAGAACAATAAAGATGGTTATAGCAATATTAAAAAACAAGCTAAATGGTTTTCTATTGCGTTTAATGCGTTAGCTAAAAAATATCAGTTTAATAATTTTAAGGCCATCGGTCATTCAAATGGTGGTTTGGTCTATACAATGTATCTCGAAAATTATTTCAATCGTGACGATATTTCAATCAAGAAGTTAATGACCATTGGATCACCTTATAATTTCTCAGAAACGTCACTTTCGCATAAAACTCAGATGCTGTCAGACTTTATTAAACAACGTAAAAAAATTCCTAAAACGTTGTCAGTCTATTCAATTATTGGTACTCAGAATTTTGATAATGATGGGATTGTACCAGCACGGAGCGCAGAAGCGGGTAAATATATTTATCAGGGCCAAGCCCAACATTATACTGAAATTACAGTTACAGGAAATGATGCTCAACATTCTGACTTACCACAAAATCAACAAATCATTAATTTAATTGAGCAATATATTTTGGCAAAAACTAAGCCACGTGATGATCAAAATCAGGACACACATTAGTAGTTTGAAGAATAGCAAAACGTAGAACAACTTGTTTCAGTAAGAATATAATAAAAAAGTCTAACTTAGTGGGATGATTCCATAAGTTAGACTTTTTTATCCATACAGTATTATTTATACCACTGTGATACTCCATTAGCAGTGGTTAATGTTAAGTGGTTGTTACTTACCTTTTTAACTGTGTACTGGATAGTACTTCCGTTGCTGTAATAACTTTCAGTACCTTTTAGTACATAAGTATGATTGCCTAAATTCTTGTACTGAACATTATTTAAAATTTGAGGATCATTAACCGTTAATGTTGAGCGGTTACTGGTCATATTCCAATGACCGGTGAAATACCCTAATTTGGCTTGCCAATGGCCCTGTAGTTCAGTTGGAATCCCATCTACAAATTTATTACTGGCTGGGGTTCTATAATTAATGAAATTAAAATTGATATTAAATTTATATCCAGAACTTAGTTTAATTGCTAAAGTGTCAGTCTTAGTTAATCGGTTTACTTGCTGTGTTCCTAAATTAAATGTGACTGTCCCAGCATTAGCAGCTGTTTTAGTTGCAATAGTTTGTCCCATATTATTTTTGAGTACGACTGTGGATCCTTTTCTGATATTAGTTACTGAAATAGAATTACTTGTTGTAGTTACATATGAATGGCTAGTTGTTTTTGCGGAGACTGGTGTTGAGGTGACTACCTGTGATAATGGTGCAATAATTCCTAAACTCATGGCTACTGTAGCAATAACAAATCCTTTTTTCATGATAATACCCCCCAGGAAAATTAATTCCATTTCTATATATTATTTATTAGTTGTCCTTGAACAAACATATAATAATCTTATTGAAACATAATTGCAACACAATTGTAACATTAGTACTACCTAAACGGATCCAGAGTGGGATCAATTAACGACTTTAACAAACCAGTTGATGAATGAACTGATTCCCTAAAGTTATTAGTTCAATTTTGTGATTACATTATCTAAAATATGTTCTCAAAAAAATACGTCTGGAAACTACCAGGCGTATTTTTTGGACTTTGGACGTAATTATTTGTATAGAATTGAGGGATGTCTATACTCGATGTAAATGCGCTATTTACGCATTTTTATATGAGTATTCAGTATTATAGTGATCGAGGTCTTGTTGACTATAGCTTGTAAAACCGTATAATTAGTGGTAGATGTTTATTGATAGGAATAAGCAAATAAAAAATTATAGGGTGGTTTTTGTGAGCGCGGTAGTTATCTCTAGATAAATTAAATTTAACAAGTAGTATATTCCTGGATCTCCTGGATCAGGTTTATTTGCTTGTGTCTAAAGATAATCAAAAGCAATCAATTCATCTAAACTATATTTTTGTTTATTCATGCTAATGAAATAATAAAGGTGAAAGTGTCGTTTTTTGAGATGCTTTCACCTTTTTTTTTGATTTTTTTTATCTAGAATTTCACTTTAAAAAAATAAAGAGGTGAAAACCTAAATCATTTTAGGATAGATAATTATGACCATACTAGACACAATTAAGAAGAAAGTTAATTTACAAGAAGAAACAAATGCTATTCAGCAAATATTGATACAAATGTACCTTAAAAAAAGGAGCACTCTCAAAGATTTGTCGACTGCAAGTCAGTTACCAATTCCCGTCGTATCGGCTATTCGTAAGGAATTGGCAAGGATGAAGTTAGTTAACAAACAACAAGAATTTATGCTTAGCCAACGTGGTGCCTTATATGTAGAACATGAGCTAGGATGGGCAAATATTGATGTTGCTTACTATCAACAGTTAGAGAAGGATGGCCCCGCACAATCAGAACTTGTGGAGGAGATGACAAATCAATTAAGTGAAATCATTAGTGATCGTCCACATGTGAATCTGAAATTGGATCAAGCATTTTGTACCATTGATACGGCCATCAAACGGGCGCTCTTATTATTGAAAGAACGCCAACTAATTGGCAAAAATATTTTGTTTCTTGGCGATGACGATTTAATTAGTTTAACCACGGCTATTTTACTGGAGCATTTGAAAAAAGATAAACATGAAGGCTATAAAACTCAGCTTACAGTTTATGAGTATGATTCAGCGTTAATTGAATTTATTGAAAAACAGGCTGAAATCTACCAACTTCAGGTAAGAGTAGTTAAACACGATTTAACGAAAGGTCATCTTGAATTGTTTCAACCAGAGTTTGATGTAGTGATGACAGATCCACCTTATACGATTTCTGGATTAAAACTCTTTTTGTCTCGAGCACTAGCAGCACTAAAAACACAGGAACAAACAATTTATCTTTCATTTGGTGAAAAAAGTCCCACAACCGACTTACTCATCCAACAGTTGTTTTACCAACAACAACTGGTAGTAAAGACCATTTTACGAGAATTCAATTTGTATGATGGCGCAAGCGTGTTAGGAAATAAGAGTAATTTATATATCTTACAACGAACTCGAGCCAGTATGCCCTTAATTAAAAGTCAGCAAGATTTTCATGATCCCTTGTATACAAGGGCAGTTAAAGCTAACTCAAATCTCAATCAAACTTCAACAACTTATGTGGGCGTGGAACGGCAACTGAAACAATTGCAGAATTCATCACTTTCAACAACTCCCTTAGGCTATCATTATTTATTAGAATTAGAGAATTGTGATAAAACACGTTTAATGGTGGTAAAGCAAGTAGAATTTAGAATGAACGCGCTGGTGAAAATAGGAGGGTTAACCCCAATTAAGCATTATTTTCACCAATTTAAACCTTGGGGTGTTAGTGGAATTGTAGTTTTAGCAGAGTCTCATTTTACAATCCATACATGGCCAGAATATGATTATGCTGCTGTTGACCTATTTGTTTGTCAGCCACTCGCAGATGCAGAAGGACTATGCCAAGAAATCCAAAACGCCTTTAGAGCTCAAAATCTTAAAATTAAATATATTGAACGTGGAAAAGAAATCAAGAGAGGAAGAAAAGATGACATTTAAAATCAGAACAATTGAAGAAAAAGATATTATGGAAACATATGAAGTTATTCGGAACGCTTTTTGGGATGTTTACACACCCGGTTGCGATGAACATTACATGGTTCAACAGATTCGTAAAGTACCAGAATATATTCCCGAACTAGAATTGGTAGCTTTAGACAAGGACAAAATTGTTGGACATGTAATTTTTGTTAAAACTGTGATTCTTACTGATCAAGGAAAAGAATTGGAAGTGATCAGCTTAGGTCCGATCGGAGTCTTACCAGGTTACCAACGCTTGGGTATCGGAGGTCAATTAATTAAAACGGCCATCAAACGAGCTCAAGCTGCTAAATTCAGAGCAATATTATTGTACGGGGATCCTGAAATATATCGTCGTAAAGGCTTTGTGCCAGCTGAAACGTATGGAATTAGAACCGCTGACAATGTTTATATGCCAGCTTGCCAAATTTATCCTTTAGAAAACATCACTAAAGAGGAATTTGCTGGAAAATACTTCGAACATCCTTGCTATCAGATAGATGAGCAAGCTGCTCAAGAATTTGATCGACAATTCTCACCGCGAATTAGTAGAACCGGTCTAGCTAGTCAACGACGATTTAATAAATTAATACAAGAGATTCGGCCATTCAAGGGCTAAAAGAAATGTGAAGAATACCTTTTGATTTAGAATAGAAAGGGACTTTTATCAACGGATCTTAATAAATTAAAAGGGGAATCAATTCGATTTATTTCGAATTGATTCCCTTTTTTTAGTATTTTTTAGCCGTTTGATTTGGAACCTGTAAACACCCGTGTAACATAATAACGGACCCATTTTCACGCTTGTTATATCAATTGTATTGAAAATTTATAAATGCAAAATAGCAACTACAAAGTTAACCTTTCCGGAGCATTTTTTGAATCATTTTACGCACTACTTTGAGTCATGTTCCTTAGCTAAACCTTCAGAAAGAGTACCACGTTGAATTAAGTTAAACTTATTTTTTAAATTAATAATATTTTGTTGGTACTCCTTAGCATAAATAACAGAAAAAATTGTATCCAATAAGTATTCAAAAGTGATCTGAGAAGAAAATGTACTAATTTTTAAAAAGTCATATTCATTTTGAGTAGTGACGATCGCAGTTTGCGCCAAACGAATGAGGGGCGATTTTTGATTGCCAGTCAGAACTACAGAAGGAATTTTATTCTCGGAAAAATGAGTCAGCATGCGTTCATATTGTGGAATACGACCACCATAACTGATGAAAATAGCACAATCTTTTTTGGTTAAGTTGGCAGCCGTCCAGTCTTCATCACTGTATTCTTCACCCAAAATGGCGAAACGATTTAATTTAACCAATTTATTTTGGAAGCTACGGGCTCGAATCTGAGAATCACCCTGCGCAAATAGGAAAATGCGTTCCGATTTGGCAATCGTATTGGCTGCTTCTTCAATCAGTCGTTCGTCTAACTGTGCAAATGTTCTTTGAATACTTTCAACAGAGAGTTCAGCGACTTTCTTTGAAATGGTAGAGACAGAATCGTTAGAATCAAACGGAAAGTTAGCATCAACAGAATTCATGTTGGCGGTTTGACTGTACACAGCCTCTGAAATGGCTACTTTAAAATCTTTAAATCCTTCGAAACCTAATTTTTTAGTCAATCGGACCACGGCTGAATGTGAGGTATAAGTGACTTTAGAAAGTTTATCAATATTCATCGGTGGAATGTCGGTGATGTTTTTAAGAATATAATCGGCTATTCGTTGCTCGGTGTTGGTAAAGTTTTCGTGGTTGCTCAGCTTGTCGATTAATAGCATATGATAGCTCACTTCCTTTTGGCTTATTCATAATCAGTATAGCTTAAAAAACATTTTCATCATGATTTTGGTAATTTTTTTTAGGAATAAGCAGTACAAGTTCTATTTTTCTGAAAGTATTATCCAGAATTACCCTAAAGTATATCGTTTAAAAGTTCCCCGTTTTATATTGTAGATAGCAAAGCAATATTTGAATACAAATGGAGGAACTAAGATGCTAACAATTGCTTATATTGGAAATGGAAAAAGTGCCAATCGTTATCATTTGCCATTTTCACTCAAACTCAAAGACAAAATTAAAGTGAAAACCATTTATTCTCGTACGAAAACAACTACGTGGAAACGAATCGAAGGCGTACATTATACCACCGACATTAATGACATTTATAATGATCCAGAAATTCAGCTGGTTGTAGTATCAACGCCCAGTAGCTCGCATTTTCAAATCGGTAAAGCAGTGCTGGAACATGGTAAAAATGCGTTAATTGAAAAGCCTTTTACAGAAACATACCAAGAAGCAAAAGAACTATTTGACTTAGCAAAATCAAAAGGGTTGTTGGTTCAATGCTATCAGAATAGAAGATATGATTCAGATTTCCTAACTACTCAAAAAGTGATTGAGAGTGGCGTTTTGGGAGATATTTTAGAGGTGGAAATGCACTACGATTACTATCGCCCCGAGGTTCCGGAAGGGGTAAAAGAATTTTCACTAGATACCAGCTATTTATACGGTCATGCTTGCCACACGCTCGATCAAGTAATTTCATACTTCGGAGAACCGGATAACGTTCACTATGAGGTTAGACAACTACTAGGTGAAAATCGGATGAATGATTATTTCGACTTGGATCTCTTCTATGGTGGGATGAAGGTTTCAGTTAAATCGAGTTATTTCAGAATAAAGGAACGACCAAGTTTCGTAGTTTATGGCAAAAAAGGGATGTTTGTTAAACAGACCAAAGATCGCCAAGAGGAACATTTAAAAATGTTTTATATGCCAGACCATCCCGATTTTGGAATCGACCTGCCACAACACTATGGAGTATTGACCTACTTAGACGATTCCGGAAAATACCATGAAGAAAAGGTTGTCTCAGAAGTCGGGGACTACAGCAGGGTATACGAGGGATTGTACGAAGCAATTATCAACGGTAAAGAAAAAACTGTTAAAGATGAAGAAACTTTGTTGCAAATAAAAATGCTAGAAACAGGCATCAAGAAAATGCAAAAAAGCGAGTTTTAAAAGGATAAATAGGAGAGCATGCGATGAAATTAGGAATTGTTGGAGCAGGAATGATTGTAAAGGACTTTCTTACAATGACGCCGTTGTTACCGGAGATTGAATTGAAAGCTATCACAGGAACCCCCAATGGTATAGATAATATGGAAAAATTACAAACGCAATATGGGATTGATCGTGTATATACGGACATCGATGAATGTCTTGCAAATGAAGAAATTGATACCATCTATGTTGCTGTCCCCAATCATTTACATTTTGCTTTTGCTAAAAAAGCCCTCGAAGCCGGTAAGAATGTTATCTGCGAAAAACCGTTCACTTTGAATTTAGCGGAGTTAAAAGAATTAGCAGAACTAGCCCAAACGAAGCAATTAATTTTGCTGGAAGCTATCACCAATCAATACATGATGAATTATCAAAAAATTAAAGAAGCCATTCCAACCCTAGGCGAAATTAAGGTGATTGAATGTAACTATTCGCAATATTCATCTCGCTATGATGCTTTTAAAGCAGGTGAAATCCTACCAGCTTTTAACCCCAAGTTCGGTGGTGGGGCTTTGATGGACATCAATATTTATAACATTCATTTTGTTGTGGGTCTGTTGGGCGCCCCATCAAGCGTCAAATATCTAGCCAATATCGAAAAAGATATCGATACTTCGGGAATATTGATCTTAAATTATCCTAATACCAAAGTGGTTTGTATCGGAGCTAAAGATTCGACGGCTACGATTCGATCGACAATTCAAGGTACGAAGGGTTCAGTAATTGTGAATGGAGCAACCAATGTTCTTGATAACTTCGATATTGAAAGTAAAGCAGGGGTTAAAAACTTTGATTTTAAACAAAATTCGCATCGCATGTATGAAGAATTCAAGGTATTTCAACGAATTATTGCAGAAAAGGATTTGAAAGAGGCCGCTCTACGTCTTCAACATAGTGAAGAGGTGCTTCGAGTTGTTGAGCAAGCTTTGGCAGATGCTCACGTTCAGCTAGGTTAGTAATGAGGTAAAAATGAAAGAGATTGAAAAGTTAAAACAAGGTTTAGAATATTGCTTTTTAGATGAAGAAGTTGCCAAGCTTAAGCAAGCAGCATTAACCAAGTGCGCGCGATTCAATAATATTGATCCAACGGATGACCAAAAACAACAAGCCGCAATTAAAGATTTATTTGGTTCAACTGGGGCAAACGTATATGTGCAGCCTAATTTCAATTGTGATAACGGTAAAAATATTCATGTTGGAGAGGATTTTCTAACCAACTATAACGTCACGATTCTTGATATTGCGCCCGTGAAAATTGGTGATTATGTCATGATTGGACCCAACACGCTGATTGCTACGGTCAATCATCCGATGTCTCCCAAGCAACGTCGACAAAAGATGGCGCAAGGAACGCCGGTTACCATCGGAAATGACGTTTGGATTGGTGGAAATTGTACAATTTTACCGGGAGTAACGATTGGCAATAATGTCGTAGTTGCTGCAGGTGCGGTCGTTACTAAAGATGTGCCTGATAACTGTTTGGTGGCAGGAGTGCCAGCGAAAGTTATCAGAAAGTTGGATAACAATTTGGATTAATAGGGGAAACTATAGGTAGTGGAAGAACAGTAATTATAACGGGTGTAAGGGTTGGATATGGTCGTAAACTGCCTATGTTGTTGTCATAGTGATGAATTTTTTATAGAGTATAAAATACCCCATGATTTTTAGAGATACGCACATCTAAAAACCATGGGGTATTCACTTTGGTACTCTTTAAACACTTCTGTAACCTATCAATGGATCCGAACGGGTTTGACGCCATTGTTTAGCAAAGTGGCTTAACACCAGTGTTTATAGGGCATTACAGGGCTTTTAATTTTAAGTTGGCTTCCCGTTTGGCTTCCCTTTGTCTAAAAATTAAGATAATTGACTAACTTTTGAACGGCTTCTTTATTTTGTTCATGGGTAACATGCGTGTAAATATCCATGGTCGTTTTTACATCAGTATGACCTAATCGTTGTTGAACTTCTTTAATACTTGCACCAGCAGAGAACAGAGCAGAGCAATGTGTATGCCTAAAGCCGTGAATGGTGATCGGTTTGATATCTATACCATCAATAATATTGTGAAGCCATTTTGACGGTGTGTTCAAGGACTTATAGCCATTTAACGTATTAGGGAATACAAGTTGCTCTTTTTGCATGGTGTTATATCCACGTATAAGAAACTCTTTTTGTTGAGAAACTCGATATCTCTTTAAAGTGGCCACCGTTTCAAAATCAAGACCAATCGTACGTCTACTGGCTTTAGTTTTTGGCGCTTGAATGATTTGCTTACCTTTCATCCCTTGAGTAAGGGTTTTGTTAATCGACAGGGTGGAATCAGTGAAATTAATATCATTCCATGTAAGAGCTAAGCATTCGCCACGTCTAACGCCTGTAAAAGCCAAAATTCTAAACAATGTGAAGTGCTCCAACTCTTTATCTTTATCGATATGGTCAAAGAAACGTTGCAACTCTGATTTGTTCCAAAAGTTGTAGTCCTTGTCGCCACTGGCTTCTTGCCGTTTGGGTAAGGTTATCAGTTTGGCGGGATTAGAGACAACGTAACCACGCTTTAAAGCAAATTCAAATACTTGAGTGGTATAATGATACCAACGTTTATAGTTCTGTGAGACTTGCTTAAACCACTTATTAACGGCGCTTTGAACTTGCTTGATGGTAATCGTTCTAATTCGTTTATTGCCTAACGCAGGTAATATATGATTTTGAAACATTCCATCAGTTCGTGCTAGAGTACTCTCACGTACAGTGTTTTGGTATTGGTCGTACCATTCCGAATAAACTTCACTAAATAAAATATTGTTTTCAGTAGGTAAGCTACTTTTGTTCTCTAATTCCAACGTCAAGCGGGATAGAGCAAGGGTAGCTTCTTTTTTTGTCTTAAAACCACGTCTACGAGTTCGCTTCTTGTTGCCAGTCTGTGGATCAATTCCCATATAGAGTTGAAACATGTATTTGGTGTTGCCGTTTTTATCAAGATACTTTTGTATTTTTGCCATTTTAATCACTCCATAACTTGGAAGCTTGCGGAGGCTTTAAACTATGATAGTGATTTAGCAATGATTAGGGATGATTGAACACCATCCCTTACTCCCACTCTCTGAATCGAACAGAGACGTGCTAACCATAGGTGAGATAGACTTGATCGACTTAGGAATATATTTCTTGTAAAGACGATCAAGGCTTCGAAAGTATTACTAGTATTAGACCAATGCACATGAAGATAACACCCCAAAAAATGCGAAAGCCTATACTATTGTTTTTTTAAAAAGGACGAGTAATTATCAAAGTTTGGCCTAATATTATTATGTAAGGTCCAATAAGAAAAGAATTGCTCCGATAAGAAAAAGAATCTTTGATAGCATAATTGCCTCGAATAATTATTTGTTAGGTTCCTCGTTGTTAAAAGTTGAAGAATCTGATTTATTAACTAATGCATCTCTTATTTCTTTCAAATACAGCTCGGTATTATCAGGGATGACCTCTTCTTCTTCCTTTTTAGGCATTAATTTATTTACGAATTTCACAATTAGGAATACAACAAATGCAATAATTAAAAAATTGATGACGGAATTAACAAAGCTTCCAATTTTAAATGTTGCATCAAACACCTTGAAACTCCAATCGGAAAAATCAATACCACCAACACATAATCCAATAAGGGGATTAATTAGATAGTTAACCAGAGCTTTTACGATTGATGTAAAAGCACTACCGATAATAACACCAACAGCTAAATCTAGAACGTTACCACGAGAAATAAATTCTTTAAACTCTTTTATCACTTAAAAACAACTCCTAATAAAATATTTACAGCTTTTAACGTCAATCAGTATTTGGACGTATTTCCAATTTCGGGAGAAAGTAATAGTAAATGTTATTCGCCAATTTCGGCGAAAAGTAATGGTGACCGAAAATTCGGCAGGCCTTGTTATAGCACTTGCTAAGCGGAGAAATCCGTTCAGTACATCCCTTGATAAGTACGATAATTAAGATCTATGTATTAATTACTCAACCGAAAATTCGGCTCAGTACATCCCTGTTAATGATCTACTATAAGGACTCAATTCAAAAATAGATTCGGCTGAGTTTTCAGCTGAACTAAGCACATGTTTTTATTAAGCGGGAAAATTCCTGTCTACTATGAAACATCTGCGTAAAATTGCGCACATCCTTTCAATAGGTCGAAAACTCGGCTGATTAAAGATTTATCCAGAACTGGATAGGTCTTTTTTAGTACAGCGGAAAATTCCGCTTAGTGCACATCTCGTTAAAAATAACGACATCTCTTTAATTGGCTGAAAATTCAGCTTAATTAACTAAGTAGAGTTATCACTATTAAGTTGGTGTAATTCACACGTTAATTAATATGTGGTAATTCCCACATACAGAGTTGGACTGTATCTAGTCACCGGAGCAGGGATGTGGCTTTTTTTGTAGTCTAATTAGATTTAGACCATAGTTTCAAAATTTCATTAACTTCTTTTTTCGATGTATCAAAGTCGAAGCGTGATACATCAAACATATAGTAAACAGCTCCAAATTCAAATGTACTATCATAAAATCCAGAAGATATAATTTTCATACCATTTTCTTTTAAGTAATCGTAAATAGGTTGCATTCTTTGTTTGGTAAAAGAATCGTCATTTAAGTCGGGAAATGTTGCGTCAGTCATAATGCCGTGTAATTCCATATAATCTAGCGCTTCTTCTTTTGTCGATAATTTTTCTTCATATTTAAAATACGCCACTTTTTAATGCTCCTTTCAAATTTAGTTAATTAATTCTACATAGAATCTAACTTTATTTATTATTTCACTTAAAGCAATATTTGTTATATAATACAACTAAGATAACTTGAGAAGGATAAACACTGGGTCCCAGAATGGGGTAAGCAATTTTGCCGAGCATTCCTATGTGCCTGGGGTTATCTTTTATTTTAAACTTTCAAACTCTCGACAAATTTGTCGGGAGCTTTTTTTATTTCTGCAATAATAAAATCCACTAATTGCTGGGAATAAGTAAAAGTGTGTTGATTGCCTATTACATGTTCATATGCATATTTTTTATTTTGTTTTATATTATAAAAATCAATAAACAAATTTAGTACGTATGTGTTAAAGCCTTTTTGATACCCTAATTTAATATGTTTTTTATCTAAACGAGTATTAACTGCGGTTATTACCGTTTTGTATGAGTATTTATGTGTATCGGATGGATCCTTATAGTCTTTAACAATAGCGACTTCATTTTCAGAGCTATTATTTATTTTAACCTCAAAATCGGCCTTATCACGTTTTTTGGTGATATATAGATTTTGTTTAATGTCAATGGCAAATTTATCTGAATCATACTCTTTTGTTAAAACATCAACTTCATTTGATTGTTTAATCAATTTTTCGGCAATTTCAGGTGAATATTTTAATTTAATTTGTTCATTTGTCAATGGTGAATAACTGGCAGATAATGTCAAAAAATTTTGGGGGATATAATCAGTAATGTCTATATCATGAAATTTTTTAAGTTCTTTAATAAAGTTAAGTACACATGCTTGAAATAGAGGAGCATATTTTATTTCGTAATCTTCAGTAATATAGTGAGTACTAATATTTCGCAAATCTATTATTTTTTCAAGGTTAATACGGATTCTGGTATTTTTGTCAGTATAGATCTTGTTGACAACATTATTTACACTTAATGTTCGATCAGGATCGTCTTTAAAATAAATGCTTTCATTTCTATTTAGTAGCTCTGCTTTTAACATTAGTTCCCATGCATTAATTATAAAGAAGGAAAAACCTTCTATGCGATAATGGATGGTTGGCTTATTATAAATTTCAATCCCCATTACAAAAGCCTCTACGCTCTTATTAACGAGTCTTTTTGAAAGATTTTCCATTAATTGCCTCCATTTTATAGTTGTGCATATTTATTCAAATTCCCACATACAGAGTCGGACTGTATCTAGTCACCGGAGTGGGGAAAAGATATTACCTAAGCTGAGGGCTGCCAAGTATTATTAAAAATAAGCCAATGCAGATAAAGATGATTCCCCAAAATATCTGTGTAAATATACTACGATCACCAAAAAAGAAACGTAAAATAGTTAAAGTTCTACCAAGAGTTGTTGTTAACGCTCCAATTAAAAATATAATTATTCCAATGATAGCTATAATACTCGTTTCCATAAACTATTCGCTCCCTTGTAAATAAAGCATTAATGTAACGCGGTATAGAATGTGTAAAATCCTAAAAAGACGCCGGGAATATTAGCCATAATAATTGGCCAGTCACGATCAGCCTTAAAGTAGCCATAAATTACCCATATAGTACAATTCACACCAGCTACAAGTGGTTGAATGGGGTCTCCATAATTACCATGCAGATTAGAAATAATTTGTGGAATATAAGAAACGTACATCAGTACTGACATAACAGAAGCTAGACGACCAATTATACGAATTATTTTAGTTTCTTCTTTCAAAATAATACCCCCAAATGTTATACAGCTTTTATTCCGTCGATCAGTATTTGGACGTAATTCCCACATACAGAGTTGAACTGTTATAAATCAACAGGTTAAAAACTCGACCGATTAAAGATCTATCCAGAATTGGATAGGTCTTTTTTAGTACAGCGAAAAATTCCGCTCAATGAATATCTCGTTAAAATTAACGGCATCTCTTTAATTGGCTGAAAATTCAGCCTAATTAACATCTGCGTAAAATTGCGCACGTCTAACATCTCCTCGAAATTGGAGAAAACTTTGCCTCTTGAATTAATTAGAGCAACTTAGAGCGCTAAAAGTGGTAGAAGTCACTGCACATTAGATTAATTTAAGTGGGAGTGAGGCAGGTATTTTTTTGTTAATACTCGTCCATGGAAGTTTGATTGAGACGTGCATACTTTCGCTTTTAAATGATTGAATAAAACTTTCTAAGGAGATTTGTTTACTAATTGGAAATGAGTTCTTGGGCTCGGAAGGTATTTCCAGAGAACTTATTTTTTGTTTATTTTTAAGTAATTCACTGGCTTTTTTCAAAACCTCATTTGTAATCATTGTTTGAAAGGTGACGGGCAAATCTTCATAGACTTGTTCCATTTCATTGTTGTAATCATAATCTTCATTTTTTATGTCAAAAAATAAGTCAAATTTATCTAAATGCTGATCTGATTCCATCCCCCATTCATTATCTGAAATAATCAGATATAAGGAATATATTTTCTCTTGCTTTTTATTAACAACATCAAAGTAGAGTTCGTCACCATCTATTGCAATTCTTATGTCATACGGAGCATAAATAAAAAAATCTGTTGGTGAAATCTCAAGATACCTGCAAAGCGTGTCTATTACTTCTGTTGAAATATTCGCGCTTGGATTATTTACAATATTTGAAATAGAACTTCTTGAAATTCCGGTTTCATCCACCACTTGTTTTATTGTTAATTGCCGTTCAGCTAATAAAGTATTTAGTCTATTCGCTAGCATATTAAATTCATCTCCTTAATATAGGTTGATTATATCATACACATGCCAAATGTAGCTTTAAACATTTATATGTAGCTTGACACGTTTATATATCGGTATTAGTATATGTAGATGTTAATGGTCAAATAAACATATCAGAAAACATGGAGGCATTTATAATGACAAATAATTTATCAACAATATTGGGCGCTAGACTTATTACTATTGGCGATTTGGCAAAGGAAACAAGTTTAAGCAGGAGTTCTATATCAAGTCTTTATCACAAGAAAAATAAAAATGTTAAACTTCAGACTCTTATTAAGATTTGCGATTATTTACAAATACCATTAAGTGAATTAATTGAGTATGTACCAGAGCCTAAAGAAGAAGCAAAGAACTCATAAGGAGGCACAGGGGATGACACAAGAAGTAGTATTTACGGAATCAATGAACTTGTATGACGAACCATTTACAACGGCAGAGACAATAGCAGAGTATGCAGGGGTTTCAAAACATGCTGTGAACCAACTAGTTAGGCAATATAAAAATGATTTAGAAGAGTACGGAATATTGGCATTTGAAATGCGTAAATTAAGTGGACGTGGACGACCTAAAAAGATTTATCAACTTAGTGAAGAACAAGCAACACTATTAATTACTTATCTTGATAACACACCGCAAGTAAGAGCATTTAAGAAAAAGTTAGTTCGCCAGTTTTACGCTATGAAAACCGAGTTATTACAGCGTCAGTTAGTTCGTACGTCGGGTAAAGCTGGTAGACGTGAAATGACCGACGCTATTAAAGAAAGCTCAGTATTGAGTGATAAATGGTACGTGTACAGTAACTTTACTAAATTGTTGTATAAAACGGCGTTAGGGTTTGACGTTAGCAAGTTGCGCGAAGCTAGAGGAGTGAATAAGAAAGCTACTCCTTTAGATTTTCTAAATAAAGCAGAGTTAGACGCCTTAAATAAACGTCAAAATCAGATAACCACTTTAATTGATCTAGGGATGGGTTATCAAGCGGTTAAAGACGTTTTAAGTAATCAAGGTGTTATCTATCAAACAACGCTAAAAATACCAGAGAAAGCGAGGAACTAAGTCATGGTGGCATATATATCAGTAAAAGCATTTCTGTTATGCACGATCTTAGTACTGGGAGCTTATGAGCTAGGTAAAGCACGTTATTAGGAGGTGAGAAGTATGGAAATACCACTAACGTTAAGTGAAGAAAGCTTGAATGTTATTCATGGTGTGATGTTAAAAAGTGCACAGGAAGCATTTAGTGAAGTTGTACAACGGCAAAAGTATCCAAGATATATGACTATTAAAAACGCTTCAGACTATGCAGGAGTTGCAGTTAATACATTTAAGAAAGGATTCATTAATAAAGGTTTGAGAGTGATTGATCCAGATGGATTAAAGCGGATTGATAAGAATGATATTGATGAATTTATGGAAAATATGAAATTTTAGGAAAGCTTGCGGAGGCTTAATACTAATTATAAGAAAGGATTAGGAATGAAAAAAGAGTATAAAAAAACCACTCATCATTGCAGTGATGAATGGCGGAATAATAACGTTTATAAGGCGTTTTATTGTACTCAATTCTAACAAATTCCTAAAAGTAAAACAAACATGAAAAATGATTTACCAGATTTAGAAGATACTAATTACAAAATTATTCAAGTAAATGCTTTATTGAGTTATGTTGGCAATGATTTAGCGAATCTAAGTGACGCCGTAGAAAATAATGATCATACAGATGTATTTGTACAGGCAAATTCTATGGATGATCGTACATTTTTAACTTTTATGACAGCTTTAGATTTAATCGAAGAAATTCAAAAGGATGTAGAAGCTTGTATTACACCGATTGACGAGGTGAGTGGACGTGCAAGCAATTAATAAAGCATTAGAACTTGCTGAGTTGGGGATTGCTAGTTATCCCACTAAAGATAAAAAGCCACTTACTCCACATGGACATTGTGATGCTACGGCTGAACCAGAGGAATTAAAACGTTTATTTAAACAGCCCTCTGATATCAATATACGACTAAACACAAGCCATTTAATTGTTTTAGATGTAGATAGACACGCAGGAGGTAAAAACGGCATAGAGGAGTTATACAAGCTTGCTGAACAGCATGGTAATTTCTTTAGTGAAACTTACTTTGAAAGCACTCCACATAACGGTTTGCATTTCTTCTTTAAGACGAATGCTAAGCAGTTAAGAGACAAGACCGATCTGGATAACGGATTAGAAATCATTGCTGATCAGATAGTTATAGCACCTTCTAGAGGATATGAAACAGCTAAGCATATGAGCTATAAAGATATCAAAGAGGCACCGATGTGGCTAGTTGATATGGCAAAAGTTAATCTCAGTCACTCAGCGGAAAATTCCGGTCAGTACAACGGTATTAAACGTTATGGAGCTTATCTATTAGAAGAGATGGCGCAAGGAGCCATTAGAGGGCAGAGAAATACCTATCTAACTAAGATGATAGGTAAGATGTTGTATCAAGGCACAGCACCTAAAGTAGTGTATGAATTTGCCTGCATTGCTAACCAACATTTTGTTAATCCAGCTTTATCAGATAAAGAACTAAACGGAATCTTTAAATCTGTACTGCAAAGAGAAGCTAAACGATTACAGGGGGTGAGCGTTTGAACGAGATACCAGAAGAGGTTATGAAAGATATTAAAGAATTTGAGCAATCAGAAAGTAATCGAAAGAAACAGACGTCCAAATTAGTTAATTTTAGCACCTTATCGTTTAATGACTATACTGCCAATGAATGGGAATTGCTAGGGGTTAAGTATGTAAATTATTTAAGTGAAAAATCACCAGCATGGCAAAAATTTACATTAGTGAACGCAGGTAGACGAACACAAAAAGTTAAAATGCGAATTTCGGTTGGGACACTAGGCAATGAGATTCTTAAAGAAAACATAATTGAAAGGTATTCAAAGTTACCAGAGGGCGCTAGATATCAGAGTGAACATGGTGTGTGGAAATTATTCAATAACAATGAATTAAAAAGCTTTGTTAAAAAGATTGTTATTAATAAATTTGAAGAAAAAAACATTGAATGGGATATCAAAACTAGCAACGCAGTAGCTGAATACGTCTATGCTAAGGCGTTACAGGAAGATGTAAGCACCATCCCTTTTGATGAATCTAACCCTAACTTAGTAGCGTTTAAGAACGGAACCTATAATTTTAAGACGGAACAGTTAGAACCGCATAAAGCTTCAAATATGCTAGTTAATTATCACGATTATGATTTAGATATGAGTGGAGAACCGACCCCACACACAGATAAGTTATTAGCAGGAATGATGACTAAAGATGTTGTACCAATGTTTAAGCAGTATTTAGGATATATGTTTTACCATTCGCACGAACCTATTCAGGATACCGTATTTTTACACGGGAATGGTGGCGAAGGCAAAAGCACGTTACTAAATTATATTATTCATGACATATTGGGTATTAATAACGTTTCTACTGTAAAGCCAAAAGAATTAGCGGGGGATAACCGGTTTAAGATGATACAGCTGTATCAAAAAGAAGCTAATATTGTGGCAGATATCGAAAAAGGGTATCTACAAAATACGGACGTTTTAAAGTCATTAACGGGTGGAGATGGAGCAGACGCCGAAGCTAAGGGAGTACAAGGGATTAGTTTTACTAACTACGCTAAATTACTATTTAGCGCTAACGAACTACCAACCTTTAGTGATAATTCAACAGGTTTTAAAGATAGATTAATGGTTATCGAATTAGTAAATGGTGATACAAGGCAACCAGATAATCATTTTTGGGATAACCAAGATATGAAAGCAGTTAAAGAAGAGCGTAACCGCTTTGTATATGCTTGTTTAAGAGCTTTTAAAGTAGCGTTGGATAATAGACGCTTTGAGAAGCCTAAAAGTGTAATTGAAGCATCTGAACAATGGCATAAGTCAAATGATCACTTTGGCGAATTTATAGATGAATGGTGTGAAATTGATTTAACCAGTGATAAGGGTGAGAAGGCTAGTTATGTGGTAAGTGCTTATAAAGAATTTTGTCATATGAATAACTACTCCGATAAGACTACAGCACAAACTATTACCGCTAACTTAAAAAGATTGGGTATCAAAAAGATTAAAAATCGTAAAGGTTGGAGTACCACGGAACAACCAGTTCATAGATATATTGGTCTTAAATTAAAAGAAAATGATTAGTTATAACAATGTTCCTAAAAGCGTTCCTAAAACGTTCCTTAAAACGTTCCAAAAAATAGTCTTAAGAATGCTGATACAAAGGGATTCGTTCCTAAAGTTCCTTAATTTATGTATATATTTAAAATTATGCAAAAAAAGAGTATGTATATGCTTTTTTATATAGAAAGCTTTTGGAGTGATATTTTTTAGGAACTTTAGGAACACAGTTAGAGGCTGTAAGGATTTTTTGGGTACAACTTTAGGAACAAACAAGGAACAATTTAGGGAACAAGTTAGTGAAAATTTAGTGAAAAAAACAGTGAAACAAAAAATAAAGTAAAAATAGGTTTAATTAAAACGTATAATCATTTACCCGTGATAACTGCCAAAAATGGATGGTTATATATGACTGTAAAACTACTCTTGAAGTAGCTCTAAATTGAACAGATAAAAAATAGACATTCCATAAAAAGGTATGCCTATTCGTCAGTAACTATCTACGAATACTATTATACCATGATTGGTGGATATTTGATGGCTAAGTACAAAGAAGTAATAAAGATTTTAAAGCAAGTGCCAAAGTGGAAAAGAATAGCTGGTAAAAGTTTAACCGACCTACATTCGCCTATGATTGATAATATGCCACGTAGTGACAGCGTACAAGCAGACGATCGAATTATTAATCAAATAAATGCTAAGCAACAATTAGAACGAGTGGAATTTTGTTTATCGTTTTTAAGTGATGAGAAACAAAAGCTATTGAGATTGGCTTATATGAGCAACGGACACCCAACTAATATCAAAATTTGCATACAAATGGGGATTAGTGAAGGAACTTTTTATCGGTTAAAGAAAGTGGCACTACAAGAATTTAGAGAGGCCTATTACGGCTATTAGGAGGAAATAGAAATGACAGAATTTGAAAACGTAAGAGACGCATTAAAGGATGCTATTGAAATCGCAGATGCTAAACCATGGGGCGATATTAAAGAAGGCGGAACAGTCAGACCTGTAACGATCCAAGATGTACAGGATTTGATGCAAGAACGGTTATATAACATTGCAGACTTGTTAGGAATGAGCGATCTATATTTAGAAGGTGAAAATGATGAAGTACACGACTAAAGAATTAACTCGTATTCAAGGTACTCATGATCCTTATAACTGTGAAATTATAAATTGTGATGTGTGCGCTCGCTTCTGGTCATATGCTAGAGGGCTAAGGCAACAAAGTAGTGAAGAAGGTCAAACGGGTAGAAAAGGGAAATTAAACGAGAAACAACAAGCTTTAAAAGTATTAAGTAAGATTAAGTTTACTAATGTTTCAGATTTGATCAATAAGTATTCGATAGCCTTGCGTACAGCAATTAAAGTAGGCTGTTCAATTCGTGAAATTGCCTTTGAATTAGACTGTAGAGATTCTCAAATTGCTAAAGCGTTAGACAGCCTAAAATTAAAGCCTAAGGCCAAAGCACAACTAAAGCTAGAAAAGTACCGCAAGCAATTAAAAGCCATGGTACAAGCAGGATACAGCATTAAAGGAATGACTAAAGCGTTGGGCAAAAAGGATTATGAAGGATTAGCGTTTTACTTAAGAAAATATGATTTACCAATTCCAAAGACCAATAAGTTGACTATTGAAGAGGTAATCTATACCAGTGGAAATTATTACAAACGTCGTTACTTTGATATGGAAGGCAACGAGGTCGAACTTAGAAGAATTAATGCATAATTTTTTCTAGGTCGTTCAGAACGGCTTAGCTGTGATTGAGCAACAAAAAAGGAGCAACTTACCAACAAGTTACCCCTGATACGTCTGAGTATGAGTAGATTAAATTTTTTAGGCTACTATATCAGATCATGAGGTATACAACCATGCTACTACCTGAAATAAATCATAAAGCAACAATTAAACAAGTTAAAAGGTTCTTTGAAAAAGATTTTCAGACACTACAGAATATGGCGCATGTATCGTATATGGATATTAAAAGCCCAACGTTAAGTGATTTACCTAATAAAAGTGTTACCAGTAATGGCATTGATAGCAAGATGAATAATCATATGTATGCTATTGAAATGCTAGCTGAGATTAAAGAGGCACTTACAGGGATAAGAGGAAATAAAAGGAAGTTTATTGAATACCGCTATTTTAAATGTTTGACCTGGTATGAAATTGAAGAATTAACAGGTTACGGACGTACTCGAGGCAGTGAGATACTTAATAGTGGATTAATAGAATTTGCTTATGCTTTTTCAGACATAAAAGACTTGAGAGTAATTAAGAAGAATGGTACTCAATAAGAATCACAAGAACCTTAGAATATCAGGGAGGGGAGGTGAGAATAATGAACTACAATAATACTAGCTTCTCTTTAGAGCAAAAGGCAGTTATCAGAGCATATGAAAAAGAGAATATACATTATAGAAGTGGAAGCTTTATTAATTTAAACAAACGTAGTATCCACAGTAAAACTAAAAGTAAACTATTGAAAGAATTGAATCGAATAGAAAGAGAGACAACAACATTATGAGAAAAAATAAATCTATTGAGGTAGAAGTACCAGCTAAACCTGAATATAGTACAACGGCTCAGCAAGCGTACTACAAAGCATTATCAAGTGTTCATACAAAACTATTAGCATATATCAATGATAGGGACACTGCAGCGCTAGACAACTTCGAAGTAAAGTTTGTATTGGATCAACTTCGTGCCATTAAGTCGACAATAACAGATGGAGCAAGTGTTGTTGATGGTGGAGTGTTTAGAGATATAGACAGGTTTAATCACCAAGTACAACAATACTATGGATCAGTTAACATAAGGAGTAACAACGTTTCAGCTGATGAAAAACTACAGCAATTAAATGATGAGTTTAATATTGAGCAATTAAATAAACAAGCACAAGAAGAAATACGAAAGAATGAACAAATGAAGGCAAAATATTCAAAGCAGTTAGATGAACACATTGATAGTTTAAGAGAATTTGAAAGTGTTCCTTATTATCATGGGATTGATTTTGAATTACAAGATCGGGCGTTAGTAGAAGATGAAAAGAAAAGCAATGTGATAGCTAATAGATTGCTCGAAAAAACGCAAATTTGAACAGGTAAAGTCATTTAATGTTATAATTAAAGAACCCCCATTTTTAATAAATCTAATTTTTTAGTAGAGTCGTTAAAATATTTAACGGCTCTATTTTTTAAATAAAAGGTATATGAAAGTCGAGAAGAGTCAAATAACCCCCGCCCCATAGGCTTTCTGGTAAAGAGCGAAACGCAATAGTGATCTCTCACTATATGCTACTTTTAAAATTTTTAGGGTAGGGGGGGTACCCCGAATAAACGTTGATGTAGCAACATTGTTATTATAATTTACATCAATAGTGTGCCTTTTTTAGGAAATAGGTTTATTATCCGTTTTATTTTAATAGACAGAGTAATGTATTCTTTATAAGCTCACAATCAAGTATTATTAATTGTATTGTGTGACACGTTATTACTGCAATTAAGGGTAGATTATGATACCCTTGGTCAACGTGATTTGGTGTCCGTTTGGAGATTAATTACTTATTAATCCTTTAAATTATTGCCATTCAAGATAAATGGTTTTATTTTTTAAAATGTATAGTATTTTGCTGAATTAAGTATTAAAATATAGTCAATTCCTTGGATTTATTATTTACCTTACACGAAAAGGAGCCTCCTAGTTTTTCTATTCTAGAAGGCTCCCTTTTGTCTTATGTCAGGCCCAAAAGTATATTTAGCGAACGCATATATGTTATTATCATGGCAATGGAATACTCCTCCATTAGTCGATAGCTCTCTAGTTAACTCTAGAGAGTTTTTTTGTTGTTCTCATTAAGGATTATTATCCCTAGGATTTGTGTTTATCCTGGCTGTAAATTTATCCTAACGAAATAGATGGGGGTCCAAAATGGAGCCCCATACTATTCTCCCGAAATTGGGAAAAAGCCCCTCAATAGGGGTGGATACTCTGTAAAAGAGGAAGTTTCAATTTAGGACATCCTTTTCAGAGGGGAGTAATGAATTGTGCCTCCTTTGAAAAAGTTAAATTATAGTAGACGGCAATTTTACATTATATGATTTTTATATCCCTTTGAAGGATAACGGGATTAATTAGCTATCGTTTTGAATGACAGAAAAAAGGGAGAAGTTAAACAATCCAAAGATGTGCGCAAAATTGAGCATATCTTTTTACGGCTTTTTGGCTTCCTTGTTTAAAATAAAAGACCAACTATCTAACTAAAGATAATTGGTCTAGGTAAGTCTCCGCAAGCTTCTTTTGATATTCATTGCTTTAAAATCACTCCAGTTTTTGGCTTCCCTTTTGGCTACCCCTCGTATAAATTGTATGCTTTTATATGAGATTATCTAAAATTAAGAATGCTGACATACCAGTGTTTTGATACCATTTACGTTCATCTGTAACGTCTTCAATGGATCCGAACGGACTTGAACCGTCGACCCCCTACATGCGAAGCAGGTGCTCTCCCAACTGAGCTACGGACCCGTTTTCACGTTTATCATACCACTTTTAACCCAAAAATTGATATTATAATGAGAGAAAGTTACCATTAACGGATAATGTTTTTTAGCAAGTTGGCTAAAGATAAGGAGCGTTATTAATGAATAAAAGTACTAAATATATGTTAGCTGGCTTAGGTGCCGCAGCTCTCGGAATTACTGCTGGAATGGGAATTGGCGGATATATTAGTTTTTTAGTTGGGATTAAAAATACGGAAAAAGCTAAGAATAAAGCCATTGAACGTTCACAATCTCAAGATAATAATGCCCTCAATATTGAATGGTTTAATAATTTAGAACCAGAAGAAATTAGTATGCTTAGTGAAGATGGCCTTCAATTGCGAGCATCATTTTTACGACAACCAGAAGCCAAACAGTCTAAAAAGACGGTTATTTTAGCCCACGGATACCATCACGCCCGAATGCAAATGATTCCGTATGCCAAAATCTTCTATAATATGGGTTACAACGTTTTGATGCCCGATGCACGCAGTCATGGTGAAAGCGAAGGCAACCTAATTGGGTTTGGGTGGCTGGATCGCCGCGACTATGTACGTTGGGTTCAACGCGCTGTTTTATTAACCCATACGGATGAAAAAATTGTTTTAATGGGGATTAGCATGGGTGCTGCAACCGTGATTTCTGCGGCAGGGGAACCAGATATGGCGACTAACTTAACTGCTGTGATTGAAGATAGTAGTTTTAATCGTTTAGACAAACAATTCCGACATCGTTTGAAACGCTACTACCACTTACCATCGCAAGAGTTTGAGGCGATTGCTAGTGCATTAACCAAAAAAGAAGCTGGTTACTCATTTAAAGAAGCTAATATTCAAGAACAGGTTAAAAAAGTTCGAGTTCCGATCATGTTTATCCATGGCGAAGCCGATCGTTATGTTCCAATCGAAATGCTGGATGATTTAGTGGAAGCAGCTCGTGTTCCTAGCCAAGTTTATTTGGTTGACCAAGCCGATCACGTGCAAGCTCTCCCAACTAATCCGCATCGCTATCAAATCGAGGTAGCAAATTTTTTGGAGAAGTATGTAGACTAGCATGAATGAACAGATTAAATATTATTTTATTGTAAATAAATGGGCGGGAGCGCACCATTCAGCCCAGACGTGGGAACAGCTCCATCAACTTCTCGTGCAAAACGCTGTTAACTTCGAACGTGTGGTAACAAAATACCCCCAACATGCGACCCAGTTAGCCCAAGAATTTGCCGATCTACATCCGCAAGGCTGGGTAATTGTTGCTATTGGTGGGGATGGCACTCTCCTAGAAGTGCTGAATGGAGTGCGCCGCTCTAAAAACACCGTTCCCATTGGCTATGTTCCAGCGGGTTCGGGGAATGATTTTGCACGGGCAGTCGGCATCGCCCCTGATCCGTCCACGGCCTTACAGCAATTAATCCAGACCACCGCCCCAATTACCTTAGACATTGGAGCTTATCAGAACCAAGCAAACCAACTGACCCAGTATTTTACCAACAACATTGGGATTGGCTTTGATGCCCGAGTGGTCTATGAAGCAAATCAAGGTCAGAAAGTTAGGCTGAGCAAGTGGCACTTAGAATCGATGGCGTACGTTTCGGCCCTCCTCAAAACGTTAATGCGTCAAAAAGGATTCCCACTTACGATTGATATCGACGGTGAGCGTCATGAATTTGTGAATGCCTTCGTCGTTTCACTAACGAATATCAAATATTTTGGTGGAGGGGTCGGTATTGCGCCTCGCGCTAACTTACACGACGGAAAACTAGACGTGGTAATTACTGAAAAATTGAGTTTTTTCAAGTTTGTTAAGTTATTTATTAAGCTCTTACGTGGTGGAAAGCATCTCGATATGCCGGATGTTTTCTTTAAAACTGGACGAGAAATTCACGTACAAGCTTTTGAAAATGAACATGGTCAAGTTAATGGGGAAGATTTACCATTACAAGCTTTTGACTTGAAAATATGGATGACCAAACAACCATTTTGGTTTAATCATAAAGAGGCTGCGTCTCAAGAGTAATCTTTCTTTTGGGCGCAGCCCTTTTAATATTTTTGTAGTAGAATGGATGATGCAAGTTTTAAGTGGGGGAGCGTTAGTGAGAGATGAATGCAGTAACAATTTTTGTGCATGGATTTAATGGAAATGCGGATTCTACGGACCATTTGATCCATGGAGCACAGAAAAATGGCTGGGCGCAAAAGATGCTGGTGGTCAAAATCAAAAATGATGGGGCAATGGATTTTGATGGCGAACTCGATCAGCAGGTCGCTAATCCGATGGTTCAGGTGTTGTTTGAAAACAATCGGGCTCCTGAACGCCGGCAAGTTAGTTGGATGCACCAGTTATTAATTAAATTAAGACAAAGTTTTGGAGTCGAACAGTACAATGGGGTCGGTCATTCGCCAGGAAGTAATGTCCTGGTTAATTTAGCGATTAAGTTTGGCAAAGATTCACGTTTACCAGCTTTGAAAAAATTAGTGACCATTGCGGGTCCTTTCAATGGATTACATGGATTTCTTTCACAGGATACTGTTAAAGATGTAATGACCAAAAGTTGGGAACCTAATAAAAGAACCCATCATTTTAAAAAGCTAGTTCGTAATCGCCACTTGTTTCCTAAAGGGGCTGAAGTTTTAAACGTAATTGGGAGCGTGGATGGAATTTTAAATAATGATGTCTATGTGGCAGTTGATTCGGCCCGCGCAGTGGGCTACCTCCTCGATGGGGTGGCAGCCAAAGTTTCCGAGTTGATGGTAATTGGACCCGACGGCTATCACTGTGAGTTAAATCGAAGCCAAAATGTTTCACGTGAAATTAACCAATTTTTATGGGATGAAAAATACATAGCGCAAGATTTTAAATTGATTAATTCCTATCGAGCGGACAAGGTATACCAACTCGCGCCTGAGGAGTTAAATTGGGCAAATTAATTGGTTGTCAAAACGACTGGAAGCTGATAGAATATTTGATATAGATAGCAGCTTACAAAAAGTAAGCTAGTTTTTAATAAAAGGAGCAATTCAAAATGAGCACTCAAGCAAATTTAACTAACGAAGAAATTTTTGAAGCAATGAATTCAGGTAAGAAAATGTTATTCTTTACAGCTGGCTGGTGCCCTGATTGTGCCTTCATCAAGCCCGCAATGCCGGACATCATGAAGAAGTACGATCAATATGATTGGATTACGGTTGACCGTGATGACAATCTAGAAGTTGCTCAACATTTTGGTGTGATGGGTATTCCAAGTTTTATCGCCCTTGAAAACGGTAAGGAACTCGGCCGTTTTGGTAAAGGTGAACGCCGTACTCCCCAAGAAGTTGAAGAATTCATTCAGGGCATTGCCTAACCATTAAAGTTAATTCTAGCAAGCTGTATAAAAATCGATTTTCGATTACTATACAGCTTTTTTATTTTCTACTTTTTAGTTACTGTGAAACTATGTTAATGATTACACAATCACTTAGAACTTTAAAAGTTAATAATGATTGAAAACGGATTAAACAGCATTACACAGCACATTCCACCATTGTACAAAATTGCTAAATTAAGTTGTTTTTTAATATGAAATTGCTTATCATCATTAATAATAAACGGTATCAGTTTAAAAAATATTAAAATCACGCCAAAAGGTAATGCCAATCGTTTTTTTTAGTTTTAAAATAAACGGAAAGGTTAACGATATGACACTAGAAAAACTTGAAATATATTTATGGTGGATTACAGTGCTGATGGCGGCTATCACTATTGGAATTATCGGTGGATATTACTGGTGGACCCGGAATAAGGGGAGCGATTATTTACGGAATGATGAAATCCTACTTCGTTATTTTATCCAAAAACAAGTTGATCGTAAGGGAAATACCATTGGCTACGAGTGCCTATTGCGCACGCAAAATGAAGCGGGACAGTGGGTTTTGCCACGTGATTTTGAATCCCTACCACTGCAACGCGTGATTAGCTTACTGGAGACGACTTTCCAATCTTTAGCCGATGAGCATGTAACCCTTTCTATTAAATTAACTTACAACCAAATTATGAGTCCGGCTTTTGAATACTTTGTGCGGTGGGCAATTGCGAAAATTGAGCCACTTAATTTAGCTATTGAACTTTCAATCCATGAAATGAATCGGCTAACCAATCGCCGTCTTTTTAAAAGAAGAATCCAGATTGGGCGTAGCTATGGAGTTCAATTTACGATTAATAATGTAGGTTCATCTTTAAATGACTTGAAACATATTGAGTGGTTACTAAGCGAAATTGATGTTTTAAAGGCTTCCATGAGTAGTTTTAGAAAGAAAGATCCCAACGAATGGCTCGATCTTAATCTCCAATTTTGGAATAAGTTGGCCCAAGAAAATGAAATTAAATTGGTTTTAGTGGGAATTGAAAATGAAGCCGACGAGGCGTTAGCGGAGCAGCTCCGGATTGATGCGCGCCAAGGCTATCTTTTTGGCAAGCCGGAGGATGTTTACCGAAAGCAGGTTTAGGATGAAAAACGAAAAAGAACGTCAGCAGCTATATACAGATTTGTATTTTGAAAAAGGACACTGGTGGTTGAAAATATGGCAAACGTTAGTCGCCATTTTCGGTTGGATGTGTGTTTGTTCCTATCATCATCACCGTCACTTCCTTTTGGGCGATTTATAATCCAAAGATTCCGCATATCTGGTCTTATAGTGAAGGAATTTTTGAAATTAAATTTATCGGAATCTTATTGGCCTTTGCATTTGTCATGGCGAGCTTGTTTGCGACGAGTATGACGATTATTCAAAATCGGCGGCGGGATCGGCTGGCTGAACAGTGGCCTACCTACAATCCAATTAATCAGCGTCGACGGGAAGATACATTAGAAGCATTTATGGACGCCCGATTTGGCAGTAAGGAATTCCGTGAAAATACCAGGTACTACGAAGTAAAACCAGAACAAAATCTGGATACAGACGAAATTAAAGAAATTTATCGAGCATCTAATTTAGACGATCTTGGATAAGGAGCAAAAATGTCATCAATCTTTATTGATAGTATTTTCAAAGGATCCCTGATTGATACGACCATTAACATTATTCTTTTGATACTTTGTTTATATCCTGTAATCGGGGCGTTCTTCTGGTTTACAGGCTCATTGTCGTATCGCTTTTTGAAAACCCATAAACGGGATGAAGGCTGGGAAAATATTCTACCTGCGGACCAACCATTAATTACCATCATGATTCCAGCCCATAATGAAGAAGTCATGATTGAAGAAACGATCACCTATCTTTTTAACGAAATTAATTACACTAATTTTGAAGTTTTAGTCGCTGACGATGGCTCGACGGATCAAACGGGAGCAATCTTAGCACGCTTGAGAAAACAATATCCACGCCTGCGGACGATTAAGATCTTGAAAAATAAAGGGAAGGCGCATGCTTTTAACATTGGAATGTATTTTGCGAAAGGGGAATACATTCTTAGTAATGATGCGGATACGATTCCCGAACCGGATGCTTTGATGAAGTACATGAACTTTTTCATGCATGACCGGGATATGAATACTTCGGCGGTAACAGCTAATATGGATGTTCAAAACCGCACGAAGATTTTAGGCAAGGCCCAGACGGTTGAATTTTCGAGTATTGTTGGGGTTATTAAACGCAGTCAAACTTCAATTAACGACTCGATGTATGCCTACAGTGGCGCCAACACGTTGTATCGCAAGAGTTTTCTGATTGACGTGGGAGGCTTCCGGCAAAATCGGGCGACCGAAGATATTAGTATTGCCTGGGATCACCAGATGATTGGGGCAATTCCGCGGTTTGCTCCTAATATTGTCTTTCACATGAATGTCCCCGAATCCCTTAAAGATCTTTATCACCAACGTAAGCGTTGGGCGCAAGGGGGAACTGAAGTGTGGTTGACCAATATTAAGAAGTTCCTCTTACATCCGATTAAGCATCGTTATCAAATGTCGATGTTTATTGACTCAACCCTTTCCATTATCTGGTCATTTTTCTTTATGATTACCACCGCTGTTTTTATCATTACCATGTTGGTTTTCTTACTGACGGGGAATTACGAACGAGTCTTTCACGGAATCGTGATGTCTTTTATCTTTGTGACCTTTGAGCTACTGGCCGGGTTCTTACAATTATTAGCGGCTTTAATTTTGGACCATCATGCTGCTAAGTTAAAATACCTTATTTTTGCGCCGCTTTATATGCTCTTTTTCTGGATGGTCAATCCCGTGACGGTGGTCATGACGTTTGTACCAGCTCTTAAAACGATCTTTGGTTTTGGTTCTGGAACTTGGATTAGTCCTGAACGTAAATCACTGCAAAATAAATAAAACATATTCCGTTTTATCTGCGGAATATGTTTTTTGTTTGCCGTGAAAGCTATACAAAAAATGGAAAATAGTTCAAACTTATCTATGAAAAGGCTTTCTACAGAAAAAGCTCATTAAAAGAGAGGATGGATGAAAATGACAAAATTACCAGAAAACTTTTTATGGGGCGGCGCTGTGGCTGCTCATCAATTAGAAGGAGCATGGCAAGCAGATGGTAAAGGGGTTAGCATGGCCGACGTGATGACGGCGGGAGCTAACAAGGTACCGCGGAAGATTACCGATGGGGTAGTGCCGGGTGAAAATTACCCTAACCACGAAGGAATCGATTTTTACCATCATTATCGTGAAGACGTTAAAATGTTTGCCGAATTAGGCTTAAAAGCTTTCCGTACTTCGATTGCTTGGACCCGCATCTTTCCTAATGGTGACGATGCTGAACCTAATGAAGCTGGTTTGAAATTTTATGATGATCTCTTTGATGAATGCTTGAAATACGGGATTGAACCGGTAATTACCTTGGCACATTTTGAAATGCCCTATCATTTAGTTAAGAAATACAATGGTTTTTCTGACCGTCACGTAATTGATCTTTATGTTCGTTTCGCTGAAACTTGTTTCAAACGCTATAAAGATAAGGTTAAGTATTGGATGACGTTCAACGAAATCAATAATCAGAGTATGTACAATAATGACTTCTTGATGGCTACCAACTCAGGGTTAGTTTTCAAGGGGGGTGAAAATCGTGAAGCAGCGATGTATCAAGCTGCTCACTATGAACTAGTAGCTAGTGCTAAAGCAGTTAAGTTGGGTCATGAAATTAATCCAGACTTCCAAATCGGTTGCATGATTAATTTCACGCCATTTTATCCGCTCAATGCAGCCCCAAATAACATCATGTTGGCTGAACGTTTAATGCAACGGCGTTACTGGTTCTCCGATGTGCATGTCAACGGGGTTTATCCAGAAAACGTTGAAACTTACTTGCAACAAAAGGGTTATCGTCCAGACATTACAGAAGCGGACCGTGAAATCCTTAAAGCCGGAACAGTGGATTATGTAGGCTTTAGTTACTACAATTCCAACACCGTGGCTCTTCCTGAAGGTCGGTCAATTGATGAAAACTTAGCTCCAGAAGACGTAACGGTTGAAAATCCATATCTTGCAACTAGTGATTGGGATTGGCCAATTGATCCAGTGGGTCTCCGTTATTCCCTCAATTGGTTAAACGACCGCTACCACTTACCAATGTTTATTGTTGAAAATGGATTAGGGGCTTACGATACGGTCGAAAGTGATGGGGCAATCCATGATCCATACCGTGTGGATTATCTCCGAGCTCACATCCAAGAAATGGAAAAAGCAGTTGAATTAGATGGCGTAAACTTGATGGGTTATACTCCATGGGGCTTTATCGACCTCGTTTCAGCTGGAACTGGTCAAATGTCTAAACGCTACGGCTTTATCTATGTTGATAAGGATGATGATGGCAACGGAACGCTCCAACGTTCTAAGAAAGATTCCTTTGGTTGGTATCAAAAAGTAATTCGCACAAACGGTGAAGATCTCGATTAAAATCATTTTCCCTATCCTCTCCAAGCGTTGAGACAAGCGTTAAAATGCGTTGCTATGCTAAAATAGTAGTAGAGAACGGATACATTTTAGAACGAGGAGGGCAAAATTATGATTAATTATGACCAGCATGTGCATACAAGCTTTTCGTTTGATTCAAATGAAAAGATGGAAGACTACATGAAGTTGGCCGGACAGGACTTTGTTTCCACAGAACATTTGGAATTTAACAATCCAGAAGTCCAAAACCATGATAGTATTCCAGACTACACTAAATACGTGGCCGAAATTGAACGTTTGAAAAAAGCGACGGGCAAACGAGTTCATAAAGGAATTGAAATCGGGATGTCAGCCGGACAAGCAGATAAGATTAAAGACTATTTAGCCCACCATACGTTCGATATTAAGTTACTAAGTTTCCATCAAGATGGTACGAAAGACTTTGGGAGTGACATTGTCTCGCACTTAGATCCGCTCCAAGTGACGGATCAGTATTACCAGTTGATGTGGAAGGGAATCAACGAATTCCATGACGCCGATGTGTTAGCTCACTTCGATTATGGGGTACGGAGATTAAGTTTGACGTCTGGTCAATTCTCGACTACGGCCGGAGTCCTGCTCACTAACATCTTTAAAGTTGCCATTCAAAATAACTTGGCCTTTGAATTGAACACCAAGAGCATGTACAAATACCACAACATTGGTTTGTATGATTACGCAATTGAAATCTACAAGCAATTAGGGGGCAAGCGTTATACGATTGGGTCAGACGCCCATGACGCAGCGCACTATGAAGATCACTTCCGGGATGCCTTAGATATGCTCAAAGCCCACGACATTCATCACATTAATGTTTATCGGCAAGGAGCTATGACGGTGGTTCCTATTGATGATATTCCAGAAGACCTTTAATTATTTATAGTAGAAAAACTAAAAGAGTGAAGACCAACATGGTGACGAAACGCCGTCGTATGGGGGTTGGAGCTCTTTTTTTGTTGTGCAAAACGAAGGCTGGAAATCTTTTTTGAAAAAAATAAAAATAAATATGGCAAAA
>JXWR01000193.1_pt1 | contig 64357 bp, 77 predicted proteins | sample 315541 | NCBI WGS metagenome assembly JXWR01 (sample SAMN03273951, study PRJNA271842) | soil metagenome | isolation source: rice field ambient CO2 | place: India: CRRI Experimental farm Cuttack,Odisha-753006 | collected 2013-12-17
AAAGTATCAGTTGCTCTATAATGGACTTCCTATTGCTGTTGATAAAGAATTAGATTGGTGTAATAGTAATTTGGGTGGAGTAATTCATAAAGATGTAATTAATAAAGACTATGAAGAAGGCTATGTTAAAGGTCTAAAAGCTGCGGTAGATATTTTCAAACAAATCCGTGACCAGTATTAATAGGATATGAGGTTAATAAAAGAGTTATTTGTTGGCTTGGCCTTAGCAATATGGTCATTGTCCCTTGATAGCTGTTATTCCATGGATAGTTTTTAGCATTATGGTGGGATTAGTAAGATTAGTAGGTGTAAATTCTACGATGTATACCTTGCCCGGACTTATAGATGCTTGCGCTAGACCATTTAATTAGAAAGTTGAGGAGATTATTATGACAGTGTATATTGTTTATGATAAATGCGAGTATGGCAGTTACAACGACGACCACACAAACCTAATGTGTGGCATTCTAGGTGTGTTTTCTACGAAGGAAAAAGCAAGTCATTATATTGCTTGCTTTGAAGATGCTAAATATTTTGGAATCCACATAGTTGAAACCAAGCTAGACAGCCCTCATGAGGAACTGGATAAGCTCATGTGGTTTCACGGACGAACTTGTAAAGAATAAAACTAATCTAGGAGGATTAACTATGAAATTTAGTGAAGCAGTACAAGCTATGCTAGACGGTAAAAAGGTAAAGCGGCCAAACACAACAGGTGTTTGCTATGACTATATTGTGCTAGATGTTGATGGTGATACTGTAGATAGCAATGGTAGTCAAGTCATTCTAAGTAAGAGAGACTTTATTGCAGACTGGGAGATTGCTAGTATTCCCTCAGCAGGTACGTTACTAATGCGCTATGGCAAACCATTTCGGCTGATTGAAGAAACTGATGGAACCTATGCAATCCTAGATGAAGAAACCCATGTCGAGATGTCTAAAGGAATTGATGAGAAAGACCTTGTCAGTCTACTAGACTTTCAGGAATTTTCAATAGCTAGTACGTCTGATGAGGACGGCATTAAAGATGGCGACCTGTTTGAAAATGAATATGGTTTGTTAGTTAGGGTGCGTAAGTTAAGCAACGGCAAGTATGCGCTTCTTAATGACCTAGTATCTAGCTATACAAAACAAGAGCTGTGGAAGCAGGCTAGAAAGTATCATCTAAAGAAAGTAACTGATAATGAATAGTATTAAAGGGTAAGTCTTAGTGTAATTGCTAAGGCTTTTTATTGACCCCTCCACCCCCTAGTATCCTTAGCGGGTAGTCTTAAAAAATCAGTTTACTTTTTCAGAAAGACCCTCCACCCCGAAAAGCATGCTTTTGAAGTATTAGTTCTCAAAAATCGAGAGCCCTCCACCCCGAAAAGCATGCTTTTGAAGTATTAGTGCTTAAAAATTCAAGTTACTTTTAAAAAGAACCACTAGTCATTTTAAGAGACTAAAGCTATATAGATATAGTAGTACATAGCTAGTAGGTTGTAAATAGCTTAGACTGATTAGTAGTGGGGTAAGCTATCTAGGTAGTCTTAATAGTAGTAGCAGTCATATAGGTACAGTAGTTAGGGGAGTATTAAGCTAGTACAAGGTATAGCTGATTATCTATAGCTAGGCATTAATAGACTTAGTATTAATTAGCTAGTATAGATAGCTAGTATGAATTAGCTTGGTTAGCTTAGCTAGTGTGATACAGCTAGTATAAAGAGCTAGTATGGATAGCTAGTATGACTTGGCTAGTATGAATCTTAGCTAGTATGGATAGATAGTGTGGATAGCTAGTATGAAGAAATAACTAGTATGAATAAATAGCTAGTATGGATAGTCAGTATGGATAGCTAGTTTACCTGTGGCTCTCTAGAAGTGGCTAGAACAATTAACAAGTCTGTAAAAACGGTCTAGACCACTCAGGCTAAAAATAAAGGGGCAAGCTAGGTTGGTTAATTCCTAGTTTGCCCCTTTTAGGCTGGCGCTGTTTAGTTGTTGATAGCTAGTGCTGGCTATATTGGTCTAGACCTCGCGGATGGCTAGCTGGCGGATGCTAGTTTAAACTGGTCTAGTCCTGAATGGTCTATACCTGAATGGTCTAGTCCTGAATGGTCTAGTCCTGAATGGTCTATACCTGAATGGTCTAGTCCTGTATGGTCTATACCTGATTGGTCTATACCAATCACCTTTACTATCCTAGGCGTCCGCGGTCTAGGTGCTGCCTGTATCTAGTGCTAATTAAATAAGCCCCCCTTTGTGGCGTTCTAGCTGGTCTAGGTCTACTGTACTAGCCGGCCGCTTTTAGCCGGTTGAATGGTCTAGGTCTACTGTACTAGCTGACTAATTTTTTTTAGCCAGTTGAATAAGCCTAATAGGTCTATACCAGTTTCGCACAGTCTACCTACTGACCCTATTTAAATCTAACGCTAGTGTACACCAGTATAGCTAAAATTGCAACCCCTAAATTAAATAAAATTAATTTGATAAAAGGGTTGACTTACACGGCCTAGGCTGTTATACTTAGTATATAAAGTAAAGGAGGTTAAGAAAAACAAAATATCTTGAATCATGGCTACACGGTAGAAACCAGAACCGGAAACATTAGAGCAGTGCGTCCTTATTTTTTAAAAAAGTCTACACTCCCCGAACAGAACTAGTTAAGGCTTGGACTATGTAACCTAGGTACTGACACTATTCTCTTTTTTCTTCTCCTTTCCTTATCTATGGTTATATTGTATCATTCTAGGCGGTACACGTCAAGCCTTTTTAAAAATTAATTTTATTTATTTTTATAGGTGGCTGCGATCCAGCAGGTTCATACTAGTTATTAATATGATTATAGGCGTTTGCAACGTGCTGTTAGAGTTCTAGGTGTTGCCTAGTATAATTATACTGATCTAGCTTAAAACGGCTTAGAGTGGCTTAAAAACCCTTTTAAACGTGCATAGTATAGTTGCATCCGTTTAGCTTGATCCTTTTAGCTATTGTAAGCCCATCTAAACGGCTGTAAGTCTAGCCGGTACTATTATACTAGCCTAGCGTTAAACGCCTTAGAACGCATTACAGTGCCCTAGAATGCAATAAAACACCCTACGCAGTATCACATAGGGCGTATAAAGCTAGACACTAAAAAGGCCACCCGTTAAGGTAGCCCAATGTTCGCATATTATAAATTATTAGTCTAGGTCAGATAGAGAAGAAACGCACTTCAAGCGTCTAGTTACTAACAACCTAGATAATTAAAGCTATAATGTTCGTAGCTAGTCGTTAATTACTTTCTCCGCTTGGTCTTGATCCATGTCTAGGATAGCGCCGGCAATCATATCTAATCCCGCTCTGTTAAACTTTAGGTCTGCAACTTCGGTTGCGTGTTCAAAATATTGTAGCAAGGCTGTGAAGGCGTGTTCCATAGCCATCAATAATAACTTGCTAGCATTTAGGTTCATCGGATTAATATCAGCATAGCCAAACCGGCCACAAATATATAGAATATCATTGAAATAGTCCGAGAATACTGTTTCACTGTCCGCCGTGTAAAGGTAGTAACAACCGTTTGCTCTCTCATCTTCGAGCAATAGCTCTAGCAGTTCAACAATATCAAGGCTATCGCCGTGGTTTTCATAGTCTTCTGGATCAAGTTCTCGCAACTTCTTAACTAGTTCATTAGTTGCGTATTCGGTGAAGCTGTCCTGTAATTCAATGTCTTTAGTCATGTTTAAAATCCTCTCTTTATTGAATAACCTAATTATATCGAACTCGGTGAAACATGTCAACGACTTATTTAAAATAATTTATCGGGATCCCGGCGGCTATCTTTAAGCCGGATTGGTTACATATATACCAAATTGTTTTGCCTCCTTGATTGCTTTCTTATAAGCCCTTGACATAGTTTCGTTGCTGTCATCATCATACCGGCCTAATTCTACGCTTGCACCATCTACATGTGAATAGATATCCTGATTGCTACGTTCCATAACTACCAGGTTTAAGTAGATAAAAGTTTCGTTGTCCTCGGTATAAATTTCGGGTTCAATTGCCAGCGTGTAAGGTTCCCCGTAGTCATATGTTTCCTCGCTTAAAGCGTCCCAAATTGCTTGCGTGCTTTCTGTTTTAGTAAATTTAATCATGTATAAAACTCCCTTTCAATTGAATAACCTAATTATAACAGAACTGGAAAATATGTCAATGACAAATTTCAAAATTAATTTTAATATTTTTCAATGGTATAACCGTAGTCTTTCAGCATGTCTAGTTTATCAGCATCTAGCTGTAAGCCACTAACAAGCGCCGTCATGCTTTCGGGAACTAGCCGGGCAACTGCATAGTGCTGGTGTAGCTCTTCATAGGTTGCTGAATGATCTAGTTCATTTAGTAGTGTGTTGTGATCAGTACCGCGTAGGCCGTCGCAATATTCACCGGAAACCATAAGGCCGTTATTGAATAGATAAATTGCCTCGCCTAGGTCGTCTGTTAGTTCGATACCATCTTCAATTAATACGTTTTTCATTTCTTTCTTTGTCATGACATGATCTCCTTTGTTTTTCTACTCTTTAAATATACCATACTAGACCCAGGAACACAACCCCCTAAATTAAATTAATTTATTTTAGTTTAACGGTTGACTTGTAAGCCCTAGCTTGTTATAATTAGTTATAAATTAAATAAGAAACACGCCTAAATGCTAAACGGCCACCCTATGTTATACAGGTTATAGGGATTGTAGATATGATTAGGGAAGTGCGTGCTAAAAATATAAAAAAGCTTGCACTCCCCGTACAGAACTAGTTTAGGTTTGGACTATGTAGCCTCGGTGCTGGTGCTATTCTCTTTTTTTCTTCTCCTTTCCTTATCTGTAAGTACATTGTACCATGATAGGCGGTTAAACGTCAAGCCTTTTACAAAATAAAAAGACTAGTTTCGCAGCTAGTCTTCGCGGTATTCTATTCAGTTTCATACATACGGGCTACCATGCTAGAATGATCTAACTTTACTAGGTTATCGTCCATGTTATAGGTATATCCGTCACCTAGCAAGTCAACCAATCCATTAACGTCTAGGTCCCATAAGTCTAGATAGTCGCCTAGTCCTTCTTGATCTATATCTTCAAAGCTGGTGTCTATTTTTAGCTCTTTAAGTAGTTTCATAGTGTTAGCCCTCCTTGACTGTCTTAATAACGACTTTAGTATCCTTGGGGTATGCTAGTTCTATATAATAGCTAGTATAGAATCTATTGTGCATTTTAATATAGTCTGCAATCTCTTCCCAGCTAGGATTAAACAGCACGGGATTGCTGACGCCGTTACCACAGTAGCCATTTAATACGTACTGTAAGCCCCGGCCTCTTAACTCACTAGCCTGCTGCCCTAATATACTAGCCTTATTATAGTAACCGTTGTTATACCGTTGAAAGTTAAAGTCCGTGTAATTGTCTTGATTAATCATGTTATGTCGCTCCTTTTATCGCTTTAAAGCAAAAGTCTTTTCAGTTCCCGTCTTGGTGTTTACCAATGCATAGCACTTGCTTTCTACACCCCACAAAGCGGAAACATACAACTCGATGTCGTCCACCTTGGCCGTTTTAAAGCCTTTTATATCATGCACAAGTTTGACATTGCTTTTAGTAACTGGAATGTATCGGCGGTCAGTATAACGGGGGCGTTCACTTCGGCGCTTTGAAACCTTTTTAACCATAGATACCGCATAATTAAAGTCGGTCGTTAACATGTGGTTATATCTCACATAGTAAAGTGTAGCTAAATGCTTACTAACACCGCTAGCCGTTGCGTCAATGGTCATCATTTCTATTTCTTTATTATCAGAGTAAACAAAGCTTTTATCCAAGTTAGATTCAAGGCTTAAACGCTTATCAGCACGCGCGTTTTTAAGTGGTATCCCATTAATTGGGGTATCCGTGTTGTATGCCATACCATCCAGGCAGTAGCCTAGTTTACCTAGTTCACCGGCTAGCACTAACATACTAGCTTGAATATCCTCAACAGTGTAAGCGTCCTGATTCTTAAGATCTAATTTTAATTTCATGATATAACTCCCCTTCAATTGATTAACCTAATTATATCAAACTAGGTTGTAAGTTGTCAATAGTCTTTTAAAATTGTTTTAGATTAATAAGCTTAATACGTTAGTTTGTAATAGATATCGTAGTCAATTTCAACCGTGATAGCGTCATAGCCTAATAGCTCTTTAACAATTGATTGATACCAAGGAAATACGCCTTGTTTCCATTCGAATGTATAGTCCTTCTTATCGTAAGGCTTACTAATGCTAGGCAATTCAGTAATAACATTAGTTGTGTTCCCATGTACCAATACAGCGTTAACCTCATCTCTAACATTTTCGTTTAGTGTAATCATAATAGTATCAATCATGCTTGTAACGCCCTTTCCTTATTGAATGACTTAATTATAACAAACTAGGCTATGGCTGTCAACAACTTTTTAAAATAATTTTTAGTTGCTTACCTCCTTTGCTTTTCCACTCTTTAAGAATACCATACTAGACACTAGAAAGCAACCCCTAAATTAAATAAAATTAATTTGATAAAAGGGTTGACTTACAAGCTCTACACTGTTATACTTAGTATATAAAGTAAAGGAGGTTAATAAAAAAGAATAGTTCTAGTACCACAGCTACACGGTAACAGCTAGACCGGATATGATTAGGGAAGTCCGTCCTCATTTTTTAAAAAAGGCTACGCTCCCTGTACAGAACTAGTAAGGGTTCGGACTATGTACCCGTGTGGCTTGCTATTAAGCTTTTCTTTCCTTTCCTTATCTATGGTTATAGTATACCACGCCGGATGGTTAAACGTCAACCCTTTTACAAAATAATTTAAAATAGTCTATACACAACCGGCTAGCTATGTCAATACGCCTACAAGTCCATATAAGGCTCTCTAAGCCGTTTTAAGCTAGTCGGGTATGTTTACCCACGGATGCAACTAGAATAAAAAGCATACTAGTTATAGCGTGTCAAGTAGTTTAATAAAAATAGTTAAATAAAAAAGACTAGCCATGATAGACTAGTCCTTGATAGCTTTTTCTTATTCTAGCGGTTCCATACAGTTCGCTGTGTGTTCCATAGCCCTAGCGGTGTAAAGTGATTGCGCGGGTCTGCGTTGCGTTTCTCATCACTTTTAGATACGCGCCGAACGGTAACGCTGTACTTACCCGGCTTATTCACTAGCCATGACTGGCGGGCGTTTAAAGCCATGTAATACCAGGCTGTTTTCTTACCCTGCTTAACAGTGACGCGATACATGTTCTCAGTGCGTCCGGTATTAGTAAGCTTAACAGCGTGCTGCTTAGTTCGTGTCAAGGTGTAAGCATAGTTTGGCCGGCTAGCATCCGCATGGTATGCGGTAACTAGGGACAATGTAACACCGGCAACAATAGCAATCAATAATTTGTATAATTTCATTTTAGTTTCTCCTTTTCTAGTCAATGTCTAGTGCGTCATTTAAAGTGTCAAAGTCTAATTCAGTTACGCCGTCACCGTCATAAACAACATAATCATCATTACTATATTCAAGTAAATCATGTAAAGCATTAACATAATTTTTATAATCAAAGCCATCAGTTTCATACTTCAATTCGCTAATTAAGTCAATTAGGATTTTTCTCAACTCTGACACGGTTAGAATACCCCAATCGTTCAAGTTGTCTAGCTGTTCGTCCGTTAACTTATCGTTTTCAATTAATTCTGCTACTTTTTCACTTGCTGTCATGTTTATTACTTCCTTTTCTTATTTAATGTCTTAAGTATATCAGTAATGTTATAGCTTATCAACAACTATTTTAAAATAATTTCTTTTAATTTCTGATCACTTAACTGGTACACGTCCGCCATAGTTGTGACGCCTGCATCCGTTAAACTTGTGAATGCTTGCTGCTGAGGTACACCAGCTTCCTCTATACTGCTATTTAAACGTCCTTGGGTGCTGATATTGTCTGCAAAACCTAGAACCAACCCCGTGCTAGTAAACGCCTTATAAAACTCGTTGGTGGCTTTATAGTTAGGGAACATATTTCCGTCATGCTTGGTGGTAACTAGTCCTGATCTTTCCATCGCTTCCATAGGATTGAAAGTCTTGCACCGTCCGTCAATCGTCCCTGTAAATTCAACCGTACCGACTTTGTGAGTTTTTTCGCTATAGCTACTGGTTTCCATCATAACCGTACCGTCTTTATATAGTTCAATGCTTAATTCAATATCTTTTTTCATGTTAATAACCTCGCTTTATTTAATGTCTTAATTATAAGCTTACTAGCTTAGCTTGTCAACAGTTTAATTGAAAAAACTTTGAAATAATTTTGATTGTTTAATGCCAGGGAACATCTTGTCAACTAGCTTGATGGATCCATAGATTGCAAGCACTAGTTCAATGATCCTTGGTAATGTTACCAGACTGATAATAAGCATTTATATAACGCCCTTTCCTTATTGAATGACTTAAGTATAGCTTACTTGGTCTAGCTTGTCAACAACTAAATTAAAATAATCTAGTTTATTTTGCTATACGTCTACAAGGCCATATAAGGCGTTCTAAGCCGTTTTAAGCTAGTCGGGTATAACTAGCCATGATCACGGCTAGAATTGAAAGCCTAGGATCTTACGGATGTCAGTTATATAATAAAAAAGACTAGCCTGTTAAGCTGGTCCGTTGTGTCCTATACTGATTCTACACCGTCAACACCAAAATCAAAACTATTGTAAATCCCATCATAAACCGCATCATGTAACGCGTCATAGTCATTAATACTAGACAAGTCAAGTTTTAGCTCGGTTAGAAGGGTTTCTGCATCAGTTACCCTAAGCGTGTATTTAGCATATACATCACCGGCTAGCACCGAGTAAAAGGCTTCTTCCATGTCAAAAGTATCATCTTGTAAAAGTTCAACTGCTTTTTCTAATTTCATAATTAATCATCCTCCATGTTTATAAGTATATAGCAACCGGTCTAGCTTGTCAAGTATTAGTTTGCTTGGTAGTCCTTTTCAATATCCTGCTTAGTTAAACCACTAACACCAGTAAGCTGATAAATAAACTCCTTAATGTGGCGTAGTGTAGTCATTGAATATGTGTCGTTTACATTGACCTTGTCATCCTTAAAGGTGGCTACGATGGTATCATATGACTTTAATTGAATGCTACCGTCACTCATATGTAGGGTGAACGCCTTGCGGTAGAATGATTGTGCGTTGTCAAGTTGTGGTGTTAGTTCGAATGTGTCAATAGTTTTCATGTTCATAACTTCCTTTTCTTATTTAATGTCTTAATTATATCAGACTAGCAATAGCTTGTCAACAACTATTTTTTAATCATGCTGGCAATAATAGTTGTGGCCTTGCCGTCAATGACAACAATTTTAGGATTGTCAGCTAGACGGATGGCTACTTTTTTAGAACCTAGGCGCTTTTCATATGTCATGACTGCAATTAGAATCTTGCTGTTTACTGTGGTGTTTAGGCGGTCTAATTCAGGCAAGCTTAACCATCCGTCAGACACAACGCTATCCTTAAGGCCGTTAGTTAGTTTCATACCGTCAAGCGTCAAGTCTAGGTCAATCCCTAAGTCTGAATTGCCTACCGCTTTAAGATACTGGGCTGCTTTTAAAACACGGTTAACGTCAACCGTATAGCGTTGGTTCGTGCTAGTCATGCAACTTTTAACTATCTTAGTTGCTACACCGCTAGCCTGTTCGTTGCTAGTGCTTTCCTTGTCTGAAATAGCACTGATTACAATACCGTTACCAACATAGTGCTGGCCGTCCTCGATGTAGTCAATTACTTGATGTGATGCATCCGTTATGCTCTTTAAGAAGTTTTGAACTGCTTGTGTCTTTTCCATGTTAATAACCTCGCTTTATTTAATGTCTTAATTATATTCCTACTATTCTAACTTGTCAATACTTTTTAAAATTTATTTTATCTATGCTTGATCAACTAGTTCAGTAACGTATAACCCATATTGGTTAGCTGCTTTCATAAGCTTCTTATATGCCTTGAATACAGTTGCCTTATCGGTGTCATCATAGTAACCTAGTTCAATGCTACTATACTCATCATCAAGGAAGGACATTCTACCGTTATTTGCGAGTACGCCTAAGTTAAGCGTGATAAACGTTTCACTGTCATCTGTTCCAATTTCAGGCTCAATGACCAAGGTGTAGTGCAGTTGTTCGCTAGCGTGTTCGCCATATACATAACCGTTCAGAACATCCGCTGGATCCATATATCTAACCTCATCAACCAACTTGCTGAACTTGTTAACGTCTGTGCCTTTAGTGAATTTACTCATGTGAATTACCTCGCTTTATTTAATGTCTTAAGTATATCAGACTAGCAAGAACTTGTCAACAACTTTTTAAAATAATTTAGTTGTTCGCTTGTCCTTGCTTATCAACATCTATAATGTATCATACTAGGCAACGCTTGTCAACGATTTATTTTAATTAGTTTTAACCGGCTAGTTAGTTGCTTGCTAGTGTTCTATTATATAGTAGACAATCATACTAGGATACACACAGACTAGCTATAAGCGACTGCTAGCGTGCTTAAACAGAGCGCTAGCACAATCGTACTAGCATAGGTGTACTATCATGTTAAAAGTCTAGTATTAAAGACACGGAGGGCGCACTGGTGTCACAGGGTGACCATTCCACAACCTAGTTAGTCGGACTAGGTAGGCTAGCCCCGCCACCCCCTTTTTCTCATGCCTAGGGGGCCGGGCGCAACTAGTTCCTACTACCCTAGGCCCCCACGAAATTTCGCCAGAATTTTAGGCTATTTAATAATAGTTAAACCCTTAAACTAGTTTACACCCTTTACTAGCTTGCCCCGTTCTGTCTAAGTCTCCCTTGCTAGTCCTACTCACACCTAGGGTGCCCTTGACTAGTATACCCACGGCTAGGCAGGACAGTTGCAACTAGCAGCCCCTCCCCCTATTGTTTTTAGTACCCCCCTAATTGTCAGCTAACTAGGTTGCACTACCCTAGGCGCTCTCGATACCGCCTAAAAATAAAAAAGACCCTAAAGGGTCTTCTAGGTTGTTACTAACCACAATATTAAGCTATCCAGCTGATTCAAGCCAAACCTTATCCCAGTCAATTGCTAAGCCCGGTTCTTCATGCATACCTAACAGCTCTGTCTTGGTAAACACACATTTAATAGTGGGAAGCTGACTCTTGCTTGAAATTCTATACTTAACGACGTCTTCTTTCCCGCACCTTTTAACGCGCTGAACATTAAGATAGCCAAAGTCTCCAGGTAGTACTTTAACAAAGTATTTGTATTCCGGCTATTTACGTTCTTCTACGGGTGTTCTAGTGTAGGCTACAATCAAATCTAGTGTTTCGTCGTCAACCGATAACATATCATAATGGCGAGTTTCAAATAAATTTCTAACGACTTCACTGATACTAGCCATCGTTCCCTTAGCAGGATTAATAAGTCCAACAAGCTCGATAGTAGAACTTGTCTTATTAATACCCCACCCTAGCTTGTTTGCTTTTTCAATAAATTCTTTTGTTCTCATACTATTCATCCTAGTCCACTTCTTCTAGCGTTACCTTTTTCCAATCAATTGCAATATCATTACGACTTTTTAGTTGTTCAATTTGTTCAGGTGAAAAATCAGTTATAACATTAGTTAAACTCTGGTCTGATAAACTTCTTAAATACGCTTTCTGTCCCCAACTTAAATAATCAATATGAAGATAACTGTTTTCATCCGTTGAAACTACCTTTACACGCTTTCTAATAATGTCCTTACGCTCTGAAATGGGGGTTTTAGCATAGGCTACAATAGCATCAAACAAGTCATCACTCATATGATGCACATAGGATAAATCAACCATGTTATCGAAGTCTTCATTAATTAGTGCCACTGTACAACAGTTAATTTCGCCAGATACTTTAGTTCCTAATCCTACTTTCTTTACATTATATCCTAGTTCGTTTGCTTTTTCAATAAACTCTTTTGTTCTCATACTATTCCTCCTAGTCCACTTCTTCTAACGTTACCTTGTCCCAGTCAATTGCCATATCTTTACGTTGCTTTAGTTGTTCAATCTGCTCAGTGTTGAATGCAATTCTATAAGTAATCAAGGGGTCTTCACTGTATAGAGTATCTAATTTAGGCTTTTCATAAGCACCACCAGCCATAATGTGTAAATAGCTATCATTAGCGTGTTTAAACACCTTGATGTAATACTTCTTTTCTTCCTTTCTTTTATCAATCGGCGTGTTAGCATATTTCATAATCAATTTAAAAGCTTCATCACTAGCTCCGACCCCCGTGAACGCCATATCAACCTTATTCTGCTCTTTTTCACTAATAACTGCTACTTTACTTAAACTAACAACGCCAGTCTTAATTAGTACCTGAGTTGCACAATCTCCGACTGAAACCTTATATCCTAATTTAGTCATACTTTCAACAAAGGCTTTTGTTCTCATACTATTCCTCCTAGTCTGCTTAATACCGTAGAAGCATCTTTATATCTTCAACAATCTGATACTGTGCCTGTCTATCATAGAATTGTTTTCTTGATATAAAACCCCTCTTCATAGTCATCATATGACGGCTGTTCTGGTTAGGCTTCTAATGCCTCCTTAATTTATAGCAGTAATTCGTATTGCTTTTCACTCATCTCATCGTCATCCATCTTCAGACCCTCCAGCTCATAAAACAGAACCTACTGTGTAAATAGGCTCCCCTGTAACATCGTCACATATTTCAATACCACCTAGGTCTCTAGCAATATCGTCCCACTTAGCTTCATCTTCATAATAAGTACTTTCTAAAATCTGTTCCATATTAATCCTCCTATTCAGCGTCCTTAAAGTGAACTTTAGTCCTCCCACCTGTACCCAATAGCCCATGCGATAGCAATGTCTGCCATATGGTAGCGCCAAATCCATTTGCTAACGCCACTAATATCAGGGTATTCGGCACGACCGGCCATGATTATCATTAATGCTGTATCAAGGGAAATACCTTTGCTTTTTCCGAGCTCAATCCAGTCTGCTACTTCTTTACTTATTGCTGGTAGCTTAATATGTTGCCTTTTAAATTTATTGTCACTAATTAATTCATGACGGTTAAACACATCTGTAGTTATCCAGTCACCGACATCTACTTTTCCTGAACCGTATAGATATAATTCAGAGCTGTGGTGAGTTCCAAGCATTGTTCCTGCGTCAATTAATTCATACTTGTCAGCCATCTCATCGCTACCATCAAACTGTTCAGCGTTTACAGTGGTAGTTTTAAAATATCTGTCAGTCATTAATTTGTACCACCTTCCCAAGAAACTTCAATTTTTCTAGGATTGAGGTAATTATCTATATTAACTGAATATCCCAGAATTTCTAGCGTGTATTTAATTACAAACGGATTAGTTTTCTTAAAGGATTTATCTAGTTTTACACTTGTGCTATACCATCCTTTTGTTTCAGACACTCTTCTTACGTCTTCCAAAACTAAGTCTATTGCTTTTACTTCAAGGCTGTCTGGGTTACTGTCATAGTATTTAACATAGTAGTCTTTACAATTGTCATTAGCTTCATCTGCTCTTAATAGTTTATTCATATTAGCAATCTCCTAAAACGCCTTACTATTTCGTCTAAAACTTACTAAAGCTATAATGTAAGCAACTAGTGCAAACATAGCAATGTTATCTGTTAAAAATCTCATTTTTTACTCCTATTCAATATTGATATTCTGATTTCCTTTTTCTATTTTAAAAGTTGTGTCTTTATCTTCAACCCAGTTTTCAGAACCGTAAGCACTAACGTTTCGGTAGAAATTAATGATGTCAAGCTTTTCAGATATATCTAACGATTGCGTCTTACCAATAGTTGTTCGATAGATAACATCCATAAGCGTTTCATAAGTAATATCTTTTGAATAGTAGCACGTGTCATTGTCATGCATGTTAAGGAATCCTTTTGAGTCTCTAAAATACCCTTCCATCGATAACGAGTCATTAGGGTCGTCTTTAATGAATATTTGCAATCCTTTAGTGCCTACATAGTACTTGAAGTCTGAATCTATAATTCTCTTTATTAACATAATAGTTTCTCCTTATCCTTGTTCTTTTAACTCTCTGCTTAGAGCAGCACAATTTCTAACAGCGTTAGTCTGTTTAAATCTTTAAAAGGTCTTCAAGCCAACTTGATTGCCTCCAGTATTAACCTAAGTCGGAAGAAACTAGTAATAGTCCATACTGGTCAAACTGTTTAATAAGTTCTTCTGTTGTGTCCTCATCATAGCCATCAGCATTAATCAGCTTATTCCAAGCATAGGGAGAAGATACTTCTGTACACGAAGCCCTGTCATCATAGTCTTTACCTACTATATCCTCATAATAATCAGCCCATGCTTCTCCCTGGTTATCAGCTGCTATTAAGGCATAGTAGTCATTTTTAGGTTCGTTAAACTCATAGTATTTGTGTTTAATTTCTGTTGTCATTTCCATAGCTACACCTCCTTATTAAATAATACTAGTATATTAAAAACAGATTGTCAAGTCTAAGATAGCTTTCTACCGCACTTAGGGCAGTAGTTAACTGGAGTACTAGCGAAGCCCTCGCTAGTAGACATTACTAAGTCAAAGTATTTAATGCCAAAACTTGTATCGAATTCTATTCCAAGGTCCCAGCCTGATTCATCAATCATGTTCTTATAGGGACTATGACAAAACTCACATGTTTCTTGTTCTAGAACATTCAATTGTTTTATCAAAAGAGACTTATATGGGTTGTCATCATTAATAGACTTAATCTTATCTTTTAAATCAGTAATACTACTTGTCATTTTCTTACACCTCTAGTTTGTATAGTATTCAGGAAAATAATGATTAGCTACCATAAAATCATTAAACTTAGCCATGTTTACAGTTCTAGTATTAACTGGTTTAGTCGAATTGAAAGTTATTACACGATTACTATCCCAATTAGATTTGTACTTGATAATATAGTGACTAGAATAATATCTGGTTTGAACCATAGTTCCTTTTGAAAATACTTTAGTATCCCTGTTGTATTTACTAGTTTGAATATTTCCAAACAGTTTAGTCATCGTTTTTAAATCAACTTGGTTATCCCATGTACTCGTCTTAACTGTAGTCCAAGAAGTTTCTCCATCACTTAACATAACCCCAACGTCAGTATTGTCACCGTGCTTTCTAGTGTTTATCCCCACAATAGTCTCATAACTATATTTTTCGGGAACGAACTCCTGTGAAACGATAGTAACTTTAGACTGTCCATAAGGAGCGCCATAGTGTTCAAATAAACAGTCATAAATAATACCGCCTATAGCTGCGCAAGCTAGTGACATAATAGTATAAATTATATATTTTTTCATAATTATTTCCCACTGAATAAATAGTCAATAAACAGTAATGTCCCTAGTAGCCAGAAAATAGAACTATTAACTGACGCCCCAATTATCAGCCATATAGCTATTCGTCTTAAACCAAGCAGATATAATAGGGCTAGTACAACAAGACCCGCATCCATTAGTCACCCTCCTTGATAAATACACCGTCTTTTGTTTTACCCGTTCGGTTCTTAATTGTATTATAGGCTTCTTTGACGCAGTCATCTAGATGTAGACCATTCTGTAAAGCATAGATGGCCAACACAACCGCAATGTCACCAATACTATCAATCTGTTTGTCTCGATATCCTTTATTGTGAGCTTCGGCAAGTTGCCCAACTTCCTTAATTAACTCGATTAACTGTTTATCGCTATTAGCTTTGTCCAACCCACGGTGAATCGCCCATGCTTCGGCAGATTTTACGTAATCCATTACTTATTTACCTCTTTACTTGTAGTTTTTAATAATTCTAGCTTTTTAATAATAGCTTCATAGCCTGCGTAATCCTTAGATGAGCCTTGCTCATAGTCTAAAAATCTGATAAGCTCATTCCAACGTATTTAGCTATCTTTTTCTGCTCAGTTAATCCTGTTAGGCTCTCCAGTCTAATTACTCTCATAGAATAGTCGAATCCTTTAGAATTAACAAAGTCTTCATCTTCTAATAACTTTGATATAACCTCTTTTATTTCACTCATTACTTTCACCTATACGTTTATTGTTTACTGCCTTTCTAAAGTAAAGTGAAAAAGTCTTAATTGGAACAACTAAAACAGTAGTTTCTAGCTTATCCAGTATAAGCCAGTCACCTGCTCTAACTATTTGCTTACCTGTAGCTGTCTTAATCCTAAATTTTCCATCTCCAGCAGGCTCAACATGATACTTTTTTCTTGAATCTTTGGTGCCATCAAACTGAACTGCCGTAACCTTCGTGTCCAAATAGTAGTACCCAGCCTTTGTCTTAATAGGTATCACCCCCCTAACCAAATCTACATAGCCAATTATTCCCACCAGCCATAAATCTTATTTCCTTCTAACAAGTAACAATCATATCCGTCTAGGTTATACTCAGATAAAAGCTGACCAGCCTTAATAATCTCATTACCTACCACTTGTCTATCTGTAGCAACTCCAACGTTGGCATAAGCTAGGCCAATACACTTTAGGATTTCGCCATAAATAAGTGATTCTTTATTAGATAACTTATGGATTTCATCAAAATAAGGCTGTTGTAACTCCCATAGAGCATTATCAAGCGCATGATAATTTATTTTTCCAAGCTCATCTATGATTTCTGGATAGTCTCGATAGTCAATTTCCATATTTTCTGCTAAATCCAAAACATGACTATGATAGAGCTTGCTAGGAGACTCTCTTACATAGTAAAGCAAATAAACAATCTGCGACCAGTCTCCATATGAGAATCTATCAATAAACTGTTTGTGCAACTGAGGATTCATTAAACTTTTTAACAGCTTATCCTGCTTATAGGTCACGCCAGTCGTATTTAAGTATGGCTTTAACCTAGTTATTAGCTTTTTATCCATTCGTGCTCCCTTGTACAACTTCTTTTAAGAAGTCATCAACCTTCTTGTAGTCCTCAACTGTATGCTTTGTATAGAACAGTAAGTTAAAGCTTTTAAGAATGCTAGCTTTGTGCATGCGTCTGTCATAAACATTCTTTTCCCAACGCTTACCAAAATCCTTATCATTGCTAACATAGTAAAACTCTAAAGGATTGCTTTTCATTATTTCCGGAAAGCTTCCAGAAGTCTTTATTTTTAGATACCTATTCTTTTCGTCTTCTTTATGATAACCAATATAAATACTAGACTTATTATGGTCAATGACAAACACATCTTTAGATTTTACTTTTCCGTCATCGTTCATGCTAAATAGATATAACTGCTGACCTGTTGTAACTTTTTTCATGTTAAATCCTTCTTCCTTTTCTATAATAAAAGCATACCATAGTAGGTATGCTTTGTCAAATAAAATATTTATTTATTTAAAATTTCCATTTTATCAGCAATTGCCTTAATAACGGGAACTGTAACGCTATTACCAGCCTGCTTGTATAACTGGCTGTCACTTAATCCTGCTTCTCGTGCTCTTTCAAATGTCCAATCTGGGAAACCTTGCAGACGCCAACATTCATGTGGCGTTAGCTTACGAATACGTAAACTTTCATCCCATGTCTTTGGTGCATGGCTTGCTATAACCGTACTAGATTTATTACTTGGGTTAGTGAATTGCAACTCTGATAGTCCAGACTTTTTACTGTCCTGCCGTGAGCCACGAATATCTTTTTTATCGGTTATTCTAACAATTGGATTAGCATTCGGTCTAACAGCATTCGCATATTTTTTAACTGAACTGGCAACTTGTTTGACTTCATCATAGCTATTTGTTAATATTCCATGTCTATCACGAACAGTTAATGCAAACTCTGGGTCACCATTTTCTTTAAACCTTCTGCCATTCTGCTTTTTATCAACTATGTCAGGAGAAGATACTGGAATTGCTATTTTAGGTTCCAGACCACCGCCTTGCATCGTATTTAACGTTGGTGAAATACCATCAATACCATAGACACGACCAGTTTGTGGGTTACCACCGAAAGACTTTGAATCACTGATATTTCCAACTTGATTAATTAAAGCCTTAGGAGCATCTTTAGATACATGAGCTGTAATTGTCGGGCTAATACCGCTTGTATCAAGAACTGAGTTTCCATCAGAAGAGTGTCTATTTTTATAAATCTTAGCTACTTCTTTAATTGTTTTATTAACTTCTCCGCCTTTTCTGATGATAGGAAATACTTTTCTGGTACGTTGTCCTCTAAGATGTCCGATAATGAAGATTCTTTCCCGGTGCTGAGGGACGACTTCGGCTGAGTCGAGAACGTCCCATTCGACGTCGTACCCGATTTCATCCATTTCAATGAGCAGCTTTGCGAAGTCCCACCCTTTGTTGATGCTAAGTAGGTTTTTAACATTTTCAATGAATAAGTAGCTGGGCTTATCTTCTTCTTTGAGTTCCCTAATAAGTCCAGTGACTTTGAAGAACAAACTTGACCTTTTACCATTTGTAAATCCTCCTTGTTTTCCTGCAACTGAGATATCTTGACAATTGTGCACGACAATTCCGTTGGCTGTATACGTGTGGTTATTTTCGACCTCTAAGTTGTAAACGTTATGCACTTCATTAACCTTTTCAATTTCATTGACTGGGTACCAAATAACACCATCATGATTATCATAACGAGCCTTGGCTTGGCCTATTTTGAACTGTAAAGTGTAATAAGGATTTTGATTAACGGTTCGACCCTCAATGGTTGTTTTCTTAGGAGGATTAGTTTTAAACATCGAAACGCCTACACCATAAGTTTTTTCAATCAGCTTTTGTAATGAGATTGCGAGACTTTTACTAATGGTAGAATATCGCGTGTAACCAGTTTTAGTTAAATATCCATCTCCGCTTACCGCACCATCAATTAACAAACTTCTTTGCTGTTGGTTTAATCCATATACCCACGTTGGTATTTCCTTGTTAGCTGCGCCCCTCTTAAAATCCATAGCTAAGTTCATCAAATGCTCATTGCTTATGATAAATTTTACTACGCTTCCTTGACTTGCTTCGGTGGCATGGTACCGGTTTAAATGCTGTCTAAATTCATCTGCCTTTTTAGCTCCAATAGCAAACACAGTTTTGTGGTTATAACTATTAATTCTGTGAAGCCTTTTACCATTTTGAACATACCCATCTGCTACGTATCTGCCAAGTAGCCAGGCTTCTTCATCAGTAATCAATTTTTCTTTTTCACTATTAACGACATATGACATAGCCAAATCTCCTGGGGCGATATCTTTTACTGAAACCCACTTCGGCTCTGAATATCCGTCTTTCGTCTTCTTTCTGATGTAGTATGGGTGGTTACCGGTAACTTTAGTATCTAGCTGTCCTTGAATTTTTAATTGATAAATATCATTTGACGTCTTAATCATCGTTTGTGAAACACGTTGTAAGCTCCCATCAATGGTTAAAACGTAGTCTTTATCGGTGATATCTTCAATGTTCTTAATCCCGTCTTGTGTAGCCACTTTAGTCCCTGATATAAAACATGGAAAGCCAAAACACCAGCAGTCAGCTTTAGGTAATGATTCCACTTTAACATCATTAATATCTTTTTCCGTAAACTCACCATCTGGTTTGTGAACAGCGACATAGCTTTTCCTGGCGAATTTATCCCATTCTACCCAGCCAACACATTCGTGACCAGCTTGTTCCATTCCCAGTCGAATACCTCCGACACCTGCGAACAAGTCTAAAAATTTCATATAAGTGCCCTTCTTTCTTTCTTTGCTATAATAAAAGGATACCATCACTAGTACCCCTTTGTCAAGCTTTATTTAATTATTGTAAGCTAGATTAATATATTCTTTAATTAATGCGGCTCGTTTAGGATTATCTATATTCATACTATTAATAGTATGTGCCAACTCGTTAATTTCTTTAACTCTAGCTTTCTCTTTATTGTCTGACGTTAAGGCTCTACTAGGAAGAATATCAGGAATGTTGTTGTCTACAGCCGTTTGCATTTGCCATGGTCTAACCATTCCTGGACTTTCTATGTCAGTAGCCTTATCTTTATCAATATACAGGGCAATTGTATTAGGTAAGTTTAAACTGATTATCTGTCTGTCATTGTATAGTGCGGCTTCGTCAACACGACCTGTTGTTCCGCCACCTTCCTTAATGTAGGTGTTGAAACATACTAGATATAAAACAAACCTATTTTTAGTCAATTCTGACATAATTGTAAAGCTCCCCTGCTAGTGGTCGTAACTTTTCTAATAAAACCCTATTCTTAACAAGCTCTTTAGGGTTCAACAAAGCTACTCGTGACAAAACCTTTTCTGTACCATCTAAAAACTTAAATAATAGAACGATATTAACTTGTAGCTCATAGGGAATTGTAGAAATATCAGGATAGTTCTCTAAAATTGTGTCGATTTCAGATACGGTCATAGGTTCTGGTAGTCCATAAACTAAAGCTAAACCCTGTTGATTACTATCTTCGTCATAAACAAGAATAGCTCTCATATATCCTTTTTCTAATAATTCTTTCAAGGCTCCTTCATAATCGAAGAAACCACTAGCCAGACCTCTTGATACGTCCGTTGCTGACAGAATTTTTAGTGTAAAATCCCTTAAATTGCTTTCAAATACTGAAACATTCATCCCTTTAAGAGCCTTAAATACGTATGCATCATCTTCAAACTGATATAAATAGAAAAGTTTGAAATAGTTCATCGCAGTTGGCAAATCTGAACTAGGCTTAGCCGAGTCTTTGTTAATTTCGGCTAGTTCATCTAGGTCATACTTTTTACAAAAGTCACTTAAACTAATTTCATTACTTTCTATTAACTTTGCTACATTCTTATACTGCTCTGTTACTTTAAGAACACTTTTTAACATTAATCATCTCTCCTAATTGTTTAAACGTTGGCTGACGCACACATAAAAATAATCCCGACCATAATAAGTGACCAAGCTATTACTGAACCCATAAGGTCAAAGCCGTTAGTAAGTTGCTTACCAAATAGCATACAAGCCACTACTAATTCGAAATAGATAAGCCTTTCATCTTTTTTACTATACAACCTAGTCAGCTCCTACTTATAGAATATTAGATAAGTCCCATCACATTTACCAATTACAATTTTATCACTGTTTAAGTTACTAGTCAAGCTATCATCATTTAGCCCTAGATGGTATTTAAGCCCTTCTAAGGCATACTTAGGGTCTTTAATCGTGTTAGCATACCAGTGTATATACCCCTTAGCTCTAAACCAACTAGACGCCTCAGAGACGGTATTAAACTCTCTAGTTATTTTGTACTTCACAGTAAATCGTCCTCTCTAACGGATGTATTCCTGAATATCATTGTCATCAACAACGTTAGTATCATCAACCGCGTGGTACTGACTTGTATACCCTTCTGATAAGTTGTTAGCAGTAAGAGACTTTGAATAATTGTTTTCTTCAAGTTTACTTGAAAATCCAGTTGGTATACGTTCGAAGTCAATGCCAGCCTTTTTACACCATGCGACTAAAACAGCTGTACTAATGTCTTTACAACGTGCATCAAAAGTCTCGTATGCCTGAGATAGCTCAAACTTACTGTCTCTACGTCTTAGTTCAATCGTTGTAAAACTCTTTTCAGGACAATCATGCTTCCGCATAAATAGAATGAAAGAAGTACCATCACCTACGCTACTGATATAAGAAGCAACACAGTTGTGCTGTTGCGTAGCTTCGTCAGCAATTTCAGACGCACTCTTAGCCATATAGATGTCATAATCAGTATTATTAATGCTTCCCTTAACTCTATATTCTAGTAATTTATGATATTTGTTGTAGTATTTCTCAATGTTAGCATCCGTTTCAACGTCTGTGACAGCTTTATAGTTGGCAGCAAGCAAGTCATGTGCGCTAGATAGATATTTAGGAAACTTAGCTACACCTGGGAAGCAAGTACGCATATTGGTGTAATCGCTAAACTTGCTAATAAGATTATCAAAGGAAAGTCCTTGCGTATGATTAGCAATATATAAATAGTTGATAACATGCTTTAGACCATCTTTATTATTGAAATGATTAACTAAGCTTTCAAAGTGGCTATTTCTGTTGTCAAATATGCTAGAAGTAATGGAGTCTTTAAGCTCTGAGCCTGTATTAAACTGATATTGTCTTTCTAGCTCGTCCGCAATAGTCGAAGCAGTGTATGCTAAGTCAACTTGTTTTACGAGTCTATCGTCTGTGTTGTAGTCACTCCTTACGGGAGATACGTAGTTTGCTACTCTGTACAACAGCTCTCTAGACTTAGTTTTTCCTAGAATAAACTTAACTTTACTTTTAGAAAAACCAGTAATTTTCTTAAATGACTGTACTCGCTTTCCACGCCTATCTAAAATGAACTGACAAGCACAGCAAAATTCTGCTTGTTCACCATTATAAGCACTACCTTTGTATAGTAGAGAGAACTGTTCAACGATTGGCACGTATTTAACCAGTGCCTCCACTGCTGCACCTAAAATTTTAGGATTATAACTGTATTCCCAGTTAGAATCAGTTACTCTTTCTCTATATAGAGTATTTCCGTCTGACATAACACGAGGAACTACTCCATGTGGAAATAAGTCAGTTGCTTTATAAAGAATATTTCCTAAACCAGTATTCTTATCAACATATTTAAAAGCATAAGTTAAATTTGCTGGCGTTACCTTAATTGGGCTACCACAAAGATTCGTTAAAACGATATCGCCAGTTCTAAGATTTAGAATGAACTGAGTGTATCTGTATCCATTTCCAACGTGGTATCTAGTTACCCCGGAATAGACTCCGTTATAGTCAGCTAGTATAAGCGTATAGTTGGGCGCTTGTACCTTACTAGGCATCAGTGAATCTGTATAATTTTTAAGTTCATCATTCATTGTAATTCTTTTCATGATACTCCCTCTTTCTTTTTATATAATAAAAGCATACCAGATATGATATGCTTTGTCAACTACTATTTAGTTTTATTCTTTATACAAGTTATAGTCGTTTGCTTTAAAAATAGCTTTAATAATAGGCTCTGACTTAACTTCACTTAACTTGTGAATAGCCCGTGAATCAAACTGTGCTCTATCTAGTTCTTTTGCACGCTCTAGTGTATCTTCCCAGAATACATTAGTAGATTCTAAGGACTTAGCAAGCTTTTCATTAGGCTTCTTTAGCAAAATAGACTGGCTATTATCATAAACTCCCTTATCAACTAGTCCAGTAGCTATAATCATGCATTTAGCAACAGCTTCGTCCAAATCAGCTTTTTTATAATCTGGTGACAGTTGAATAGTTATCATCCACCCATTATCGTCAGTCTGACCGATATGCGGATTATACCCCTTGTCTAAGAAATTATGACTAGCATAGTTTAGCTCGTCAGCATTAACATGTTTACGTCTAACAATCATTAGGGCTGGCGGAACTGGGCTAAGAAGCATTGTAAATTCAATTGTTGATTCTATACCTTTATGTTTCATTATTAAGACTGCTTTCCAAAACGTGTACAAACATAATCAATAGTTAGATTTTGATTACTACGTTTTAATCATCACTGTCAACATTAATATTCTGACTTGACTTCATTGTCTCGCCACATTGATTAACTCTTGTGATATCTCTCTTGGGTAAAGCCTACCCAACTTTAATTGTAGCTTTAAGCTACATAATTCTTAATATTTTCTACTGCGTTCTCATCTCGGTCTAAGATAGCCCCACAGTTATAACAATAATACTTTTGGTGGTTATGATGAATACTATCACCTGACAGGGTTTGTTTACCACCATATCCTTCTTTGGTCTTACGATATCCACAAACGCTACAAAGCTGAGTAGAAGGATATAGTCTGTCTACTAAGACTAGTTTACGGTTATTCCATTTACACTTGTAAGTTAAGATATTCCTTAATTTACCAAATAGAGAACGGTGTAAATTCTTTCCCATCTTTTTACTCATCATCATTCCATGGACATTTAAGTCCTCGATATGAATTTCAGAATAAGTGGAGATGATATGACAAGTAAATTTGTTTATAATATCCTTTTGTAAATTAGAAACTTTTTGATAGTCACGTCTAAGTTTGGTTTTCACTTTCGTGTACCTTTTAGTTTTAAAATTACGAGGATTTTCTAATCGTTTTCGAGCTAACATTCGTTGGTAATGAGTAATTCTTTGATAGTATCGTTCCAACTTTTTAGGGTAAATATCTATTTGTTGACCATCATTGTAATTAAAATGCTTAACATTAACGTCTATTCCAACAGTATCACTGGTCTTAGGTACTATTTCGTTATGAGTTGTATCAAACACTAAACTGGCATAGTATCCATCTGACTTTTTAGTAATGGTACACAACTTTAGTTTTCCTTCAAACCGAGGGGCTTCTCGCAACCTAATTCCATACCAGACTGACTTACTAATTCCTTGAGGCTTGTCTAGCACCAGCTTTCCACTGTCAAGACGAGCCCTGTCAGTGGAAAATGTTGGTTTGTAGTTCTTTTTAGACTTAAACCTTGGCTTCCCATGGTTAGGCATATTTGGATTCCAAAAGTTCTTCCATGCTTTCTCTAAACTGTTTACGGTTTGTTGAAGAACTCTAGCTGAGCGATAATATTGCCAATCTTGTTTATCGCTGACTAATTCATTTCTAACCTTTCCGTTGTTGGGTCTTAAGGCTTTATCATCTAGGATACTTGACTCAGCATACATATTGTTCCAAGTAGCTAAAGCTTGATTCCAGCAGTATCTTCGATAATTAAATAAATCTTCGATTACCCTAGTCATATGAGAATTTGGTTCAATCTTAACTTGGTGAGTTTTTATCATCTTTTCTCGGCCCCTCTGTTGCAAGATTTTACCGATTTACCAATGTGTTGTGAAAATTCTTTAGGTGGCATATGTTCACTTCCTTTATCGTTTATAAACGTATTTTATCACATTAAGTATAGGTGTCAATAATTTCTACAACTGTTATCGTCCTCCTCAAATTCTTCATCTGTTTCATGATATTCAACAGCTATTAGCCGTTTCAAGTATTCCTTTGCTTTTAGCAGGTCTTCTTCACCGTTCTTATCCTTGTACCTAGTAACATATTTGAAAATGTTCCCCTTTAAGAATCCCACTGCTTCCTCATGTGTCATAAGTGGACCATTTGAAAATACAGATATAAGGTCGTCTTTTCCCTTAGAATTTCGATAGTACTTTGGTTCAATTTTATATACACTAGACATTCTATTCACCTCTAATTAATAACTTTATATTATCATATTTACTTTTAAATGTCAAATTAAAAAGCAGGGACTTCTCCCTACTTCTTGCTACGCATTACATGTCCTCCAAATGCTCCTTGCCAATAAGAATTACTTAAACTAGCTTGACTTAACATGTTAGGTGATGACTGGAAACCAACAAAATTTCCGTCACCAATATAAATGCCAACATGAGAATCTGTGCCTTCTGTGTTAAAGAAGACAATGTCGCCGTTCTTCATCTTCTTCCTAGCGGCACTTTTGTTAGAACCATTTGAGCTAATAGTATCTAAATTGCTTGACTTTGCAATATCCCATGTCGTCCACGAGCCACCGTGCGATATGTCTAGACCAGCTTCTTTATAGCAGTAATAAACGAACTGACTACAGTCACCTCTAGCTGGGTCTCTCTCTAGAGCACTAGTGTCGCCGTGAGCACCTTGGTCATATATTGAGTCCTTACCTCTTTTAGACACTAGGTCTTTACCAATAGACGCAGCCTTATTAGCCAGTGCACTACCGTCACCACTGTCGTCAGCGTCAGATTCACCGTCTCCGTCACCGCTAGAAGCCTTATACTTTTCTTCCGCTTGCGCTATAGTAAGTTCACCAAAGTAACCACCAATAAATGGCTGGCTAGTTCCCCAGAATGACTTAGGGGTAGTAAATCTGCGATTATCGTCTAGACTAGATAAAGGCAACCCTCTAGTTACACCGACCGTTGTCATCCAGCCATTCGTATAAGAGAAAGTATGTGAAACAGCTTCAATATAGTATTCCCAATAAACACCTTCAAATTCAGTGTCTTTTATAATTAGCCGCTTACCAACTTCAATCCCACTAGTACCATTCATAACAATAGTTCCAGACTTAAACTTTGAATTATCGGCATACCAGTTAAAAAGCTTTTCCGTGTATACTTTAGTCAAAAAGCTAACGCTGGAGCTGACTGACGAGCCATTGGAGTTAACACCGTCCTGCTTGTCGTTATACTTATATTGATGCATTATACGCTGATATTCAGCATGAGTAATGCCTTTATTCTTTATATAAGACTGAACTATCTCATAGGCTTGTTCTGAACCAATGTTGTAATTCATTTCAGTGATTAGTTCTTCTGCCGCCTTTAATGGATGTGACTTAATAGTATTATAGCTCTTTAAATACTTTGATGACTTGCTTAGGTCAGAACTGGTCAACATTGCATTTGGGTTTTGATACTGAATAAATTCAGACCTAGTTAGGTCATTCTTACTATTCTTAACCTCGGTGTATATCTTATTAGCTACAGACTCACTAATTGTAGGAGACTGATTAGCACACCATTTATAGAAATTACTCCTAGTAGGGGACTTCTTTAAATAGGCTTTCATACTTTCATATCCAGTTACTCCACCTAATTCAGCTGGAACTGTATATTGGTTGTTAACTTCGCTATCTGATGCATATGCGAATGCATCTGCTATGTTAGCGTAATATGGATATTTCTTTCTAGCTGCGCTTTCTGTCTTACCCTGAGAACTAGGAGTTGATGTAGCATTAATAGAAATACTTGTGTCAAACGCGCCTGATAGCTTTGAACTAACTTCTAGATAGTAGTAAGGGTTACCGCCATCTTTATAAATCCACTCTTTACCATTAGCTTTGCTTTGACTAGTTGAATATCTAACTTTAGACAAACTAGTATTACCTCTAGACTTAGCTAAGTGCTTAGAGTATTCAAAGGTGGCATCGGTAGAATTACTAGCTTGACTGATACTATTTAAGTAGTCTTCATAACCTAGCCCCATATTATAGGATTGAACAAATACTAGATTGCTAGTTATAGCTGGCGATAGCTTTTTACCCTTTGTATAGGCGTCAGATAAGAAACTAGCAACGTAGTTACAGCTTCCTTGTGCTGTGCTAGATGCTGAACCTCTAGCCCTTGAATTAGCTGGGTCTGACTGGGAGCTGCCATTAAGTTTATGTTCAGTGTCAATGATTGCTAGAATATACGGTGTCCAATCCGGCTCTCCATTTTCACTAGTCTTTCTATTCTTAGACCAGCTACCTTTAGGACTAACTTTTTTAAATACAGTCTGATTATAATAACTAGCTGCTTTCTTAGCTTGGCTAGTAAACCTCCTAGCCCATGTAGAAACGTTAGCTGATACGTCACTAGCATTATCATCTTTGTTGGTATTAGTACCAAAGTAGTCTGTAGGTACTTCCAGGTTTTTATATCCATATCGCCTAATTAGTGATTCGTTAGTAACGATATAGAAACCATTACCGAACCCACCACTAGGAGCGACACTTAAGATACCGCCGTTAGCTAGTAACTTAAACGTAGAGTACTGCTCTGAATCATTATCGGTAACAGCAGTCTGAATGATGTTGCTGGGGTCTATCTGAATAGCTGGTAGTGCTCTCCAGCGCTCAGGGTCAAATGGCGTAGGGCGATAATTAAGTGTTGCTACACCGTCCTCATGCGTCCAGAAAAACTCGTTAAAGGGAGGACTAGACAAGTCCTTGACCATTGACAATATAGAACCATTATAATTTTGATATTGTGAATAGTTAGTTGATAGGGCTTCATCTGTATTTTCTTCTATCGTTACCTTTAGAATATCCTCCATCCGATAATTAGCAGTATTCCCTTGGAAATTATAGGTTAACTTAGCCGAGTCACCAAAGATAAATCTATTAAGGACTTGGCCGATTATGTTACCGCTAGAGCGCTGGTTAAACATGATACCTGTTTTAGAGTCTTCTTGTATCATAGCTAGACCACTAGATAAGTTACTAGTTAATTCTGTAAATGCTGTTAACGTAATATTATCTAGTATTTTAGCAACGCCTTTACAAGTGATAACATAATATCTAGAGTTGTTGCTAGCATCTTCGTCCCGTTCAATACTAGTAATAAGTCCTGTAATCAAGGTAGTTTTAACAACTTTACCAGCTTCATCACTGAAAATGTTAGAGTAATATGTTGCGTCTATTCTAACATAGTCATTTGGAACCAGTAAAGTGCTCCAATCATAGGAGTCTGTCAGTATAACTGAAAAACTAGGGTTATTATTACTTAGGTCATTATTAGTATTAAACGCTATTAGACCGTCATCAAAATAGCTTCTACTGTTACTAGGAACTGAACCACTAGTAGTCCTAGCTACAACTGGATAGCTACCTGATACTGTATAGAAGGTTGTCGTAAAGCTAGCATTAAGTTTTGGTAAATCTATCTGTTTTGAGTTTGCCAACTAAATTGACACCTCCTATCTAGTTAAAATGGTAAATCGTCTTCTGAAATATCAATTGGGTCACCAGTATTTTCAAATGGGTCAACAGTCTGACTTGGCTGTGCTTGTGCTTGTGGCTTATTATATTCGTCCATATGTTCGCTAATAAAGTTAGAATAAGCCTGCTTAGTGTTTTCGACAGGTAGTTGAATACCTAACTTTTCAGAAATTTTAGCTGCAAAGTTAGCTTGTTTGTAACTTGGTTTTGGATTAGACATAGAAATAGCTAAGTTCTTAATAACTTGCTTTGCACCCGCTGGGTCGCTATCAATCATATTGTAAGCCTTACCTAGTGTGTTAATCTGTTCTGTTACTTCTTTGCTTAATTTACCATAGTCTTTTGTCATTTTTATTTCCTCTTTTCTTATTTATACTATAATATTACTACCAATAGCCTTAACTGTCAACCATTATTTCTAATACTAATTGTCCCATTCTCGGCTCTAGCAATGAATAAGTCAAATACTTCTTGCTCTCCAATTGGCTCAACTTCAAAGTTTGTGTATAAAACCCCGTCAGCGTACTTATAGAATGTATTAGTACAACTACCAACACGGTCATCACTAGTAATCGTTCTTTCTATTTCAACAACAATTAGTTGAATAAGTTTAGAAGTTACTTTCTGACCAATATAATCGTCTAATCTAGTACCATAGTCTGGGTGATACAGTAACGAGCCCTGTCTAGTTAATAGTCTCATGGTAATAGACTGGACTAGATTATCAAGACCTTTAGTCGTTCCAACGTCTCCAGTTGTATCATCCTGGTTTAAACTCGCAATACCTTCTTTATCAGCTAGACTTGAATCAACAGTAAGCTTAAGGTCTTCACCCATCGTTGTATCGTAAATGTTCTGCTTATCAAATGAATCTAGACCACTTATATCAAGCTTTGAAATATCATCTACATAGCTAGGTAATAGAATTAAATCGCCAGTCGTTACAAGGTGTTCGGGGTCTTGAAGACGCTCCTCGTCAGTATCTACAATATAGGGATAGACTAAATTATTTAATGTAACTAGGTCTTCCCACTTATCAACAGTACCAAGCTCAATAAAAGCAATCCTTTGTAGTGTGTCTCCAGGTTGAATCATATATCTAGAATAATATGCCATTAATATTCACTTCCATCATCTGTTCTTATACTAAGCCCATTGACTAATAAATCAATCTGATTCTCTAAATATCCCAAACTTAGCTCAACATTTCTAAACCACTCAACTAGGTACTGATACGAATCATTAGAACCAAGCCAGTCACACAAAAGTCTAATATTCTTACGAGTTCGTTTTATATCCCTAGTTGATATTTCTTCATATAGTGTCTGGTCATAGGTGTAAGCATATGTTAATGCCATACTTTCAAGACCAATTGCCTGCATGATTTCATATATAACAACGTGATTATTAGCACCAATTCCAGAGCCAAGTATTGGATATAAAATTGTGTCTTCTACACCACCATAATCTGGAATAGCAGTATCAACATAGTTGTTTAGAAAAGTATAGGCTAGTGGACTAATGGATAGGCTAGGCTGATTATTGCTATCTGGAAACTCGCTTAACAAATCAGCGCTAGTAATATTAAGATTGTGCTCTGCTGTAACAGGAATACTAGTTAGAAAAAGATAAGTTTGTACAGGTAGACTATAGGTACTGTTACTTGTATTAGAATATGAGTATGCCACTAGTCTGTCCCACCTTTCCATATCTTATTTAAATTCTGAATTGCTAGCCTTAAAGCTGACTGACTACTTGTATTAGGGTTAATTACATTAGTGTTTTTAGTGGAACTTTTAGAGCCACTATTACTGTGAATTGCGTCAGAATTACCTGTTTTATCATACTGGTTATCTGTGTTTGTGCTAGGGTCAACACTAGTCTTGCTATTGCCTGTTGTTGTCTGGCTAATTTCACTTGCACTAGCCTTGTTAGCAACACTAATAACGTAGAATGACAATACATAGTTGTACATTAAAGGCTGTTTTACGTCTTGACTTATAGAGTACCCGTTAGGACTAAAAGCGACTTTCCAGTGGTGGTCACTTGTGTAATCATGAAATATTAATTGATAATCATTACCAATATTATCACTATTTAAACCCATCCACTTATCGAAAAACGTCCGCATTTCATCTATTTTACTTTTACCAGTTCGATTTAAATAGCCTGTTGTACCAGCTATCTGAAATGACTTGATACCCTTACCAAAGTCTTGAATAACATTAGCAGTTCTAGTGTTTGGTAAGCTAGTTCTTGCTGCTGTAGATTCTTGTATTGACTGCGGGTTAATGCTAAATGCTAGTGACAAGTATGGCCTACCAGAACCTGACTTAACAATATCAAATTCAATCCTAGTTAGTGAGTTTTTACCATCACTCATTGTCATTAAATCACGACCTTTCATGTTTAATACTAGCATTAAATGCGACAAATATACAACTTTAGCAAGTTGATAACTTTTATCATAAAAGCCTCCCAGCCAGCATACAACTGACAAGGAGGCTTGTATCTTCACACTGTAAATGAGTACCTACCATGTGTTTTTAGTTTTTATTATTATTACTCTCTAGCTCATTAATCCTATCTCTTAATTTTTTATTTTCTTTATACAGGTCGTCATAATCTTGTTCAAGCGAATCATAAGAAATTTCTAGCTCTTGGGCGTCTTGCTCACTAGCGTCAAGCTCATCATTAAGTGACTCGTTCTCTGCTTCAAGTTTATCAAGCTCTTGCTCTAGCTCCATAACATATTCTTCGTCATTATCCATTACAATCACGTTCCTTTCAAAATATAAAACCCTTATTAATTTATATGGTAATTATACCAGTTAATAAGGGTTTTGTAAAGACTATTCAGTTAATTTTTTCTTATTTCGGTAATAGTTAATGTTGAATGGATACTGTGCATACCAGCTTGATACGGTGAATGCAATAATATCATTAGCAAAGTAAATAAGTGTACCTACTAACATAATGACTGATGTGTCACCTTGCAAGAAACTTGTTCCCCAAGTCCAAATAGCAAACAGTGAGGTGCTGGCCCACAAAAGATATTGCCAACGGTACTTCATTAGGCATAATACAGAGGCCGCAAGCGAAATACCAAATAATGAAGCATTTTGAATCACTCGTGGTGTATGCAGAGCGTAGGTTACTAGAAGATAAATTGCTAAGAACCCAATGATGAATGCCACAATAGCATATACTAAGCTTTTAATATCAAAACCCTTTGATACCGGCTTATCACCCATCCATGATTTTGATAGCAATACCGGAATGTCTAAGGAAAGAATGTAGGCGATTTGTTGGAATACAGCTCCCCAGTCCTTACTCATAACCCCAGAAGCAATAATAAAACCAGCAGAGATAATCCCGAGCCAACCGTTCACGCTTTTATGATTGTTAATAGCACTAATACAAAGTACACCAATAACCATTCCGAGAGCGTTAATTAAAATAGGTACGGCAGGGTTTTGAAGATATGATTCTAGGTTCCATGCGAAGGTGAACATAACTAGTAAATATGAAGGTAACCCCCAGCCTTTAAACTGGTTTCCTAAATATCCTAAATATCTCAACGGGTGCTGAAATGTTGCCACTAGTGCTGGTGTATTATCAAAATAGGCCGTGCGCCCTTCTGGTGTTCCTAAATCTAATGCTTGGTTTCCTTGTGTTTCTTGCTGCAAACTAAAAACTTCCTTCTATATTTAATTAGGTCAATCTATACTTAGACTGCCTTGTCCGCCTATAATGGCATCTTTTACTATACTATTACTAGTTATTCAGCTGAGCTAGTTGATTCCGTGGCTTCACTAGCAGGACTATCTTCGACAGTGGCTGAACTAGTTGATTCAGCACTAGCGTCGCCTGTAGGAACCACTCCACCTTCTTGTGGACTAGCTGTTCCCGTCACTGTGTCTGTTTCTGTCAGTGTATTCGTTTCAGTATCTGGTTCTTCTTTAGCAAGAGTACTAGTTTCCGTTTCAGTAACTGATTCTGGGTTGGTTACCGTTTCCGTTTCCGTTTCGGAGTTCCCATGTGTCTCTGACATTAATTGTAAAATTTCTGATTTCAATTTCTTGACTTCATATTCTAGTGTTGATACTTTATCATCAATTTCAAAAATACTACGAGTTTCCACAGGCTTAGTTTCAACAACAGAGTAAGCAAGAGCTAATTTACCTGATGCTGCGTCTTTAAGTGATAGCAATCGTGGGTCAACAAATACGCTACGTGATTCATCTGTATCTACCTTAACGTTAGGTTCAACAGCAAGGTCTGTTTTATCCTCAGCAATCGCTTCAACAACTGCTTTAGATAATTCATCCGTTGAAATGATAACATCTTTGTAGGAGTGCATGATGTCTTTAAGTTCCGTTAACAGTTCTTCGTCATAAGTAACCAGTAAAATTCCAGTATCCGCATCCCCGCGCTGTTCAATACGGTCATTGTAGGCGTCAGAATTAATAATGGCACTAACAATAGTTTCTACTAATTCTTCCTTACGGTCCTTGTGTAGTCCAATCTTTTTAATCCCTAGTTCTTTATCACTGAAAAGTCCTTCTCCCAGTGTCTTTGGTTCAGTATATAATCCACCTACTTCTACTAATTCTCCACTCGTAATCGCTGGTGCTTCAATGCTAGCCCTAATTCCTGAATCATTAATTTCTAATAAACTCAAAACTAAAACCTCTTTCTTTTATTTGATATACTAATACTATCACATTAATTTTAATCTGTCAACCTTTAAACTTCTTTTATTGGATATTTTTCTTGATGATACAACTTCATTCTAGCTTTAGCATGCTTATATAAAAACTTACTATTATGGTCTTGAAAGTCATAAACATATACTTTATCCTTACCACTTCCCAGCCGTAATATACGACCTACACGCTGACCAACTTGTATTTCTGACTGACCGCCCGAAACATATAGAAGATACTTTAGAGTTGGAACAGATACCCCTTCATCTAGAACCTTAGAGCCTAGAATAACACGAACATCGCCAGAAACAAGTCCCTTTAATATATCTTGTCGTTCATCATCACTCGTTGAACCCTGCATAACAACGTAGTCAGTTCCATTATCATCTAAGAATTTAGCTATATTTTCACCATGCTCTATGTTGTTAAAAGCAATATAAACTGCACCGCTTTTTAAATCTGAAAGCTTAGTTGCTAAGTCCGCAATATACTTGTTTCTACTGTCATTATCAACAATTCCTATCCTATTAACAAACTGGTATCTCAAAAGACCATTATCAGGGGCTAGGTTCTGTCTAGCCATTTCAGAATCTACTATATCTTCCAAGTTATCAGGGGTATTATATACTACAGGAATTATTTCTATAGGTGTTGAAACACCCATTTTTATCATAGAATCATTAGTTATATCTGAAAGCCTATCACCTAAGTAAGCATTAATATCATTTTCCTTACTTTTAGGAACAGTTCCTGACATACCAATTCTCATTCTAGCATTCGTCATAAGACCTAGTGCCTTACGATATGACGTGCTACCTGCATGTTGAACTTCATCTACGAAAACTATCCTAACATGCTTTAAAATATTCTTAGCTTCAACATACTTAGTATATTTACCACCACTAAGGTCATCTAATAAGCTATTATAACTACTACACATTTCAACAAAAGCCCTTTTAACGGCCGAGTTTGAAGATAGATTATTATAAAGCTCTTTCAAATAATCAAGCTCTTTAGGCTGATACTTGTACTCAATAACAAAGTTCTTAATTAGATACTTTAAAGTGCTTCTAGGATTAACACTATCAATAATATCTGGGGCGTAGACAGTAGCCATATGATACAATAGTCTATCTTTTTCACGAGTTATTTTAACTTTTGGCTTTTTTATAGCACTAGCAATCGTTTGAATAGTTGCTATGGTTACCTGCTGAATGTCTTTTACACCATCCGCCCACTCACCAATACTACAGTCTAAGTACAGTTTCATATTCTTTAGCATTTGCTTCTCAATGTTCTTATTAGGTGCTATGAACAATGCTAGTTCATCATCCTTTAGTGTTGGCACAGCTAGCTTAAATGTCTCGTATGCAACTGCTGACTTGCCACTGTTAACCGCAGATAATATATAGCCACGCTGTTCATTAAATATTGTAACGACCTGTTCTCGCTGATAGTCGTGTAAATAGAAACTAGATTCGCTGTTGCCACTATCTAGGTAAATCTTATCAGGTATACCTTCACACGGCTCGACTCTAGGACCACGACTATCTATAACTTTATATCCAACACTAGGTGCTTTTTCCTGTAACCTAGCGATAGCTTTATACATTTTAGATATTAGTCCAGTTTTAACGACTAGATTACCTTTGTCGTCTTTTACTGCATTCTTAGTATACCCGTCCCATGTCCTATACTGAATAAAACTCGCTTGATGAAACCTATCAGGGTCTAGCACATCAATTGACTTATGGAGATAGTCGCACAGCCAGTCAGACTGCTTTTGTGTTTCTTTATCAAAGTGTACAACGGCATTAACATTATCTATTTTAATTAACATTAATGCCACCTACCTACATACAACTAATTAAGTCTTCAACAAATTCTGGTGTTGACCTAATTATAATATGTGTGAATATATTCTTAATAAAACCTTTCGCGTATTTCTCAATAAAAATGGAGTTAGCTATTAAGTTTCTAGCTTGATAGTATGATGGCTTATTGTACAAAGAAATATCATAGCTTTCAGAAAACTTACTTATAACCTTTGTATTATCAACTAGCTCGTCTACAACTACTGGGACAATGTTAGCTAGTGCAAGTTCAATCAGGTCATCACCGGATTCAATAAATTTATCATAACTACCAGTTTCCGGATTATACCTATCAACATAACTAACTTGATTCTTAGTGAAATAGTAACAAGGAAAATCATGATAGCTAGTTGTATCTCTGTACAAATAGAAAACTGTATCATTGTCCTTACTGTCTATTTCTTCTACTTTACCTTTATTGATATCCTTAACCCCCATTTTTATGAATCTAGATGTGCTACCCTAGCAGCAGCATAACAAGCAATTGCTGTAACAATATCATCAATGAACGTATTAACGCCTGGCATAGTATCTAGTTTTTTAGCAATGCTAGTTTTTATTACATCTAAATTTCCGTAGTTAGTTGTGCTAATACTTCCACCTAGCTGAGAAATTCCTAGTGCTAGCGTCTCGTCAACTCCGTAGACACCCATGTCTGTTTCTATAACGTGCTGGAGTGGCTGTGATAAAAGCCCCTTCTCTCCTAGCCTATCTAGTTCTAAAGCAGTTACAGCGATATTTAAAAGCTCACGTTTCCAGCAAATTCTTTCAACTGACTTTAGGCACTCTTCAAAGGTTAGTCCTTCAATGTGCGACTTTTGGCACTTGTATGTTATCCTAGCTATGTCTGATAAAGAAATTCCTTTTTCAGAAAGCCTTTTTATAAATAGCTCATGCATAGCTTTATCTGGATAATGAGTTCCTTTTGTTTCCACTACATAACACTCCATTCTTATATCATCTACTATAAATAGTACTACTTATTATCTACTTTGTCAAGTGTTTACACTAAAAAAGCACAACCTATTAAGGCTGTGCTAAAAGAAAGAAGGATAATATGACAATAAAGCGTAACTTTATTAAACTTATATTACCCCATTCTGTATTTTGATTATTTGTTGACTAGTGATTATTCAGTTAATGCCCAAGCGTTCATGCCCTGCTGGTTGAATAAAGTAGTTGCATTGTTAATCTGTTCCTGAACACTACCTGTTCCACCATGTAGCTGTTGGAATAATCCACGAGCACTGCTTGATGGGTTAGCTGCGTCTACATTACCACGACTTTCACGGTTAATAATCGTAGTCCATTCGCTAGCACTTACACCAGTGTTGGCTTGCATCTTGTTAGCAACATAATTTAATTCGCTACTAGATAGCTGACCAGATGTTTTGCTCATTACATCGTCATTGCTAGTGACTTGTTCAGGAGCCGTAGGTTGTTTTGGACTAGCTGTATTAACACTATTATTAGTAGACTTTGATTCTACAGTAGCAGTAGGCTGACTGTTGCTATTACTGCTAGATACTGTGCTAGTATTATCATTAGCAGTGCTATTCACATTAGTTGACGGTTGTGTTGATTCGCTATCATCAATGGTAAGCTTGTCACCCACGAAAATCAAATTAGGGTTTGAAATGTGATTTTCACTAATTAGCTTTGATAAAGACGTCTGGTGTTGACCAGCAATTTCTGATAAGGTGTCACCTTGTTGTACTGTTAAAGTACTGGCGCTCGCTGGAGTCGATAAAATACCACCTAGTGAAATACCACCTAAAACTGCTAAAATATATGTTAACTTCTTACTTAATAAAATAAAATTTCCTCTTTTCTTGTTTGACTTCCTTTTATCTACATTGATAATACTAACACTTACTTATTTCATACGTGTATCACTGATATTACGTTTTAATTAATAATATTACAGATATTACAATTAAATGTTGTCAGCGTCAACAAGTTCTTTATCAAAGAAGTATGCATAATGGTCTAGCGACTCTAATGTTGAATCAATGTGACTTTGAATTCGATGGTCGTTTACTTCACCAGCATACCCATAGGTTTCATCTAGTTGTTCTTCTAGCCCACTGATAAGCACGCTAGCTGTTAAAGCACCATGAGAGACAGATACAAACCCCTCATCAATATCAGACGCAGGCAACTCGTTGTTCGCCAAAACATGATTAAAATTAGTAATAGGAGGAACATTATTTAATGCTAGATATTCGGCAAAGAAATCAACCTCTGAATCTAGTAAGTCAAACAGACTATCAAAGAAAGGATGTACAGAAATAAATCTGTGACCAACCATACTCCAGTGACATGCTCTTAATCCTTCAAGCGCTATCTGTAGATTACTCTGTGTTCTAAGTAGCGCGTTACTGTATTCGTCAATCGCTTTGTCAAAGTCTTCCCTACTATCATAAGAATCAATCGACTTGCTCAGATTAGTGAATTTGTTAACCTTTTTAGTTTTATCCATAGTTACTCTCCTTTATTGTTATTATTTATATATTAGCACACTAATTAGCTATTTTCAACTTTATCTATTGAAAATAGTTAGAATTGTTGATAAACCCGCGGTTTTGATTAATATATGTGAAGATATTACGTCCTTTACGTTAATATATTAAATGTGGCAAGAGAAAGGTGGCAACTTAAGTGACTCAAGATTTTAAAGATAAAAACACACTAGGTAAAGCAGTTACGGAGCTCCAACACGACCTAGGAGAAGTAGTTTACAATATGAATACTGGTGATGCTAAAAACAATAATGAGGTTCAAAGGATTTATGATAAAATCGGAACAATTAATGCAAATATATCTGATATAAAAGCTGATATTGATAAACGTCAGAAAGAGCTAGAGGAAAAGATAGCTAAACTAGAGTCAGATATAGATGACGAACTAGAGAGCAATCGAAATAAGATATCTGAGGTTCAGAAAGATATAAGTGATAGTAATAAGCAAATTTTATTCATTGCCGTTACAGCTATTCTATCTTACCTTTTCACACACTTTACTTAACTAGCTAATCCTTATTTATGGCTCTTTTTCAATTAGTATTAAATAAAAAGGAGTTGAGACGATTGAGTAAAAGGATAAAAGGATTAGCAGAATCTAGACGCCTAATCCTTAAACAATCTAAAAGCAAGCACATAGTACACATAGGTAATCGTGCTGTAGGCTCTTCTAGACATTGTGCCATTTGTGGTAAGTCACTTACAAGATTTAGCCCAGCATTTAATCAATGGGTGGCTACTGTTAACCACTATCACATTGACCTAGGCGTGATAAGTACTAATATCTGTTACAGTATTCACAACTGTGAGTACCAGCTAAGAAAGAAAGGAGATAAAGATAAATGAGTAGTTTAATGGACAACTTTAAAAAACAGCTAGATGAGGAAAATTCTAGTGAAGCTGCAGAAACATCAAAGGATAATCAGAAGCAAATCAAAGAAGATATGTTAAAAAGTCTATCCGTTCTAGTAGAAAACTTTAAGGATGATGTCATACATCAGAAGATTAAAGCTGATAATATTAAGGACGCAAAAGACCTAGCAGCTATCTATGCTAGTATTCTTGGCTTAGGCGCAGAAGAATCAGAAACACCTGAACTATCTAAAGGTGCTAGAAACATCCTAACTCAAAACAATACTATCATTAATAATAATGGTGGTAAAGAGATAGACCTTGATGACAATCAGCAGGTATCCGAAGTGTTTGAAAAGCTAGACGCAAATGCCGTTCAGAAACTTATTGATGAACAGCAGGTTGAAAAGAATAAGGAAAACGGTGAGGAACTATGACAGTAACTAGAGTTAGAAATTCTGTTAACGTATCAGGTAAACAGCTTGTTGATATGGCTAGAGATATGTTTAAAACAGCTAGTCCTAGTATTGTACAAATTCAGTATGTAATGAATATGCTACAGCCTACTAGCTACCTGTTACAGCATCATACTGTAAAAGGACATCCGATAACCTATACTATCCCTAATAGGGATACAACTAGAGCATTCTCACACCGTCCTTGGCAAGTAGACGTAATTAATGACCAGTATAAGGAAAAAACTATAATAAAATCGCGTCAGCTCGGATTTTCCGAGGTCGGTGTAAGTGAAATGCTGTGGTTCTGTGATACTCATTCTTATGATTCAGTAAATTCATTGTACACTTTTCCGACGCAAGACCAGATGCAGGATTTTGTAAATTCACGTATTAACCCACAGTTTAACAGTGGGTACTATGGTACATTAATAAAAAATAATGACTCGGTTAAGATGAAGCAAGTTAGAAACAGTAGAATGATGTTCCGTAGTTCAAGTACTGGGAAGGCATTAGAAGGCGTTGACATCGATGCACTTGCTTTAGACGAGTACGACCGTTAACTTTATTGTCTGTTATAAAGATATTTTTAACCCCGTTTCTCTTTACTATATTTATAACTAGTGCTATACTAACGGTATCTTAAAGAAAGAGGTACTGTATTATGCCTAGAAAGAAAACCCTTGAAGAAGTTAAACAAGTAATTTTAGAACGTGGAAAAGGTAATTATGAATTTTTACCACCGTATATCAATAGCAAGAAAAAGCTTGAATTTATTCATAAAGTTTGTGGAAATCATTTTATGATGACCTTTAATGATTTCTATACAGGGCGTCGATGCCCAGAATGTTCTAAGAAGCACCGTGTAGAAATAAGAACAAAGTCTCAGAGTGCTTTTATAAAAGACGTTAACAACTATTATGGCTTAGGAGAGTACACTGTTATTGGTAAATATGTCAATTCCAATACCCTTGTTAAGGTAAAACACAATAAATGTGGAAATGTTTATATGTCACGACCAGCAGACCTAATTAGAGGACATGGTTGTCTCAACTGTTCCTATGCTAGTCGCTCTCCAAAAATTGGAGTCAACCAGCGTACTCCTCTAAAAACAGTCAAAGAGCAGATTAATAGCATACTTGGCTCCAATTATGCTGTACTTACAAAAGACAGTGATTACCTTGGAAACCGTCAGAAAATAACTATTAAGCATCTTGAATGTGGGACAGTATATCAAGCACGATTTAGTGATATTCAATCACACGCTAATGGATGCCCAATGTGTTCAAAAGGAAAAGCTAGTATTGGTGAGAGACTAATACGAGAATACCTAAGCGAACATGGTTATCAAATTGATAAAGACTTTTACTATGGCTATACCGGCCTAAACATTATGGCAAAGAACAGGTTGCATATTGATTTTTATTTTCCTAAGTATAAGTTTGCTATTGAGTACGATGGTAAACAACATTACTTTCCAATTAACTACTTCGGTGGTATGAAAACCTTAAATATGGTCAAAGAGCATGACAAAATCAAGGACGACTTCTGTAAGAAAAATGGGATTAACCTACTAAGAATACCTTATACTATTAATACAAAAGATGGAATTTCAAATATATTAGACAATTCTATGAGCGGCTTTAACAAGTAATTGTTATTGAAAACTCCTTTAATACGGGCATAGTAAAATAACAACTAGATTAACAATATACTGGTAAGAAAGACTAAATCCGACTAGTTGCGGACAGAGTTGACCTGCCGTGCTAAATCAATCTTTATAGATTGTAAAAGCCTATCGACTATCGAAAGGATAGCTAGTTAAATGGAACTAGTGAATAACCTAGTAGAGTAAAACTCTAGTAATAGAGAAGAAACAGGGAGGCACCTATACCAAAACTTAGGTGCAAGATATAGTCAGTGCCAGTTGAAAAGCTGGAATTAACACGTTAAACCCAACAGCAGAAATATCAGCCAAAGAATCACTATCCTCTTCAAAGTATGGTCTATTAAGAAGATGGTCAACGCCAACGCAGCCAAATATGGGGATTGACTTAAAATATGCTGAGTCAGACCAACGTAAGTGGGTATATAAATGTCAACATTGTGGTCTAGTACAACAACTAGACTATGACAAGAACATTAAGTTAATCAACGAGGGCGGAATAGACCTAATTGGTAAAGTTATAGATGAGGGAACCTACCAGTATGTTTGTCAAAAGTGTGGTAAACCTATTGATAGGTGGTATACAGGATTTTGGGATATTACAGCCCCAAGAGCCGGCCGTGCACACGGTTATGAGATATCACAAATGGATGCGGTATGGATTTCAGCCTCACAAATGAAGCAGAAAGAGCTAGAAGCCCCGAGTAAACAGTTCTTTTTTAATTATTCTCTGGGCAGACCTTATCAAGATAATAGCAATACACTGTTTGAACAAGACATAACTAGCCATATGGATGACTCAGTTAGCAAGTCTGAACTAAGAGGTGATTACCGTCTAGTCACAGTCGGTATCGACTGGGGGCAACATCAACACTCAGTTGTCGTTACCGGTATGAAGCCTAATGGTAGAGTTGACTTGATAGGTTTAAAGAGAGTAGACCGTTCAGAAGGCGTAGATGAAATTGAACGAGACCTTTATCAGATAGTTAACTATATTAGGCCGTTTGAACCAGACCTTATACTACCCGATATTGGCTATAATGGTAACTATAATGACCGTCTAACGCAGATATTTGGTAAAGAGGTCGTCTATGGTGTAAAAGTTAGGTCAGCTAAGTCAAATGGTGATTACAACGCCCATTTCAACGATGGGGTATCAACCGTAACTATTGACAAACTGTCACAAAACTTAATTGCTATGAACGAGATAAAGGCTGGTGATATCCATTTCTACAATAACTATGATACTGACTTACAGTTATATGCTAAGCACTGGGGGAATGTTGTTATCCGCCAGGAAGAAAGCAAGGATGGTAAGTCTGTTGATACAGTTATTACTAGAAAAGGAGGGGACCATTATGCACAAAGTTTCGTCTACTCGCTAGTTGGGATGAGACATCTCATTGACCAGCTAAGAGAGCAACAGCAGTCTTCCTCATTAATGACAGCTCCACTAGAACTATCTGAAACAGGATATAGTCCAGAACGTACTAGATTACAGGAAGAGTTTGATATATCGCCCGAAAATGATACTTTTTCACCTTATATCTAGCTTGCAATTAACAAATTAAGGCTAGCCTTGTGCTAGTCTTTTTATATGGAATCAAACGATAAAGAAAAGGAGGATATTAGCTTGGCGATTTTTAATGATTTAAAAAAGGCGTTCAGTCTATCTGGCAATAGCAAGTCTTCTACAGGATATGTTGAACTAGGTGACTACGACCAGGATATTGTCAGCAAGGCAATTAGACCAGGGCGAGCAAGCGCTAGGGGCAGTGTTGATGGAATTGATATTTCTGACGGCTCCGAAGAAGGCCGGTTTGGTGTTGCCTCTATATCCGATACACTAAACATGAAGAGAACTTTAAAAGCTTATTCTGAAAATGACATTATTCAGGCTATTATTAGAACTAGAACAAATCAAGTTCTGTCATATAGTAATCCTAGCCGTTTCAACCGTAGTGGTGTAGGTTTTAAGGTTGAACTTAAAGATACGGATAAAGTAATGAGTAAGGCACAAGTTAAACGTGCTCATGATATTGAAGACTTCATCTATAACACTGGTAATGAGTTCTATGACTGGCGAGACACATTTCCTAGATTTCTAACTAAGATAATTAATGACATGTTTGTTCAAGACCAGATTAATATTGAAAGAATATTTAAGCCAGGAACTAACGAGATAGACCATTTTAACGTGGTTGACGCTAGCAAAGTTGTTATCTCCTACTCACCTAGAAGTAAAGACCAACCTAGAAAGTTTGAACAGTATGTTAACGATTCTAAGTCTATCCCATTTAGCGAGCGTAATCTAACCTTTATAACCTATTGGAATCTATCTGATACTGATAGGAAAGGCTATGGATATAGTCCAGTTGAAGCTAGCCGAAGCTTAATCAAAGCTATTTACGATACTGAACAATTTAATGCTAGATTCTTTTCACAAGGTGGTACAACTAGAGGTATTTTAGTTGTTGACCAAGACGGTGATGCGCAGGCCAACCAAATGATGCTAGCTGGTATTAGACGTCAATGGACTAATCAAGGTAGTGGCATGTCAGGTGCATGGAAAATACCACTATTAGTTGCTAAAGACGCTAAATTTGTTAACATGACCCAGAATAGCCGAGATATGGAATTTGACAAGTTTCTAAACTTCATGATTTATGATACCGCAGCTATCTTCCAGATGCAACCAGAAGAGATTAACTTCCCCAACAATGGTGGTGCTACTGGTAAGTCAGCTAGCAAGTCTGTTAATGAAGGCTCAACCGCAAAGGCTAAACTAGATGCCAGCAAGGATAAAGGTTTAACACCTTTGCTTAGCTTTATTGAACAAGTAATTAATGACAAGATTATGCGCTACGTTGATAAAGACTATCGGTTTAGTTTCACACTAGGTAATGCACAAGATGAACTACAACAGGAAAATATTTGGAAACAACGTTTAGCTAATGGCTATCTAATTAATGAATATAGGAAAGCTAAAGGACTAAAGGAAATTCCAGGTCTAGACGTTCCTGGCACAATTGGTACGACTGAAAACTTCATTAATGCAACTGGTATGGACCAGCCTAATCCTCCTACTGATGGTGAAGAAGATAGTGGTGGGGACAGCGCAACTGAAATAGGTAAAAGAGATAAACAGGAAAGAATCCAGCACAGTAAGGACTATAAGAAAGGTAAGAACGACCCTAAGAGTCCACTTCCTAAGCCTGAAACTAGTGACGGTGACGATACAAGTGACCCTGATGACAGCCAGTAGTAATAGTCTATCTCTACTAAAACTATCTATAAATTAAATTAACTACTAAAGTTATCTATAAAGGAGTTGTAAATAAATGAAAGACTTAAATATTTTCTTGCCGTTTGACTCTATCACTAAAAGTAAGAAGTCAGAAAAAGACGGCAAGGACTATGTAACTGTTGCTGGTTATGCTAGCACGCCAGCACTAGATTTTCAAGGTGAGAAGATTGACCCAATTGGTCTAGACCCTTCATATCTTATAAACAATGGCTATGTTGATTATGAGCATAACTCAGACATTGTTATTGGTGTGCCAACTGAAAATAGTTATGTTGACCCAGAAAAGGGTCTATTCTTAGAGGCAAATTTATTCACAGATATGCCAGAGGTTCAAGACATCATAAAGCTCAACAACAACCTTAAGAAAACAGATGCAAAGCGTAAACTAGGGTTTTCGATTGAAGGTCAAGTTCAGAAAAGGAACGATGCTAACCCTAACATTATCGAAAGTGTTTTAGTTACTGGGGTTGCTGTTACAAAGAACCCAGCTAATCCAGAAGCTACATGGTCAATGATTCAAAAGTCTAATGCTATGGAGGCTGGTCATGGAATTAGTCCAGATACACAACGTGGTGGAGCGGCGCTTAGAACAGAATCATTTAGTAACAAACTAGTAAATCTAGCGTCTGCTATGCATAGACTAAAAAATAGTGGTCTGCCAATATCAGAAGTTGCTAAAAACGTTGCTCAGTCTCTAGACGAAAGAGGCGTGGATGATAAGCTAGTTACTCAACTATTCTTACAGATATTCGCCGGAAACAGTTCAGCAGAGGCAGAAGGGATTATTAATAGCATTTCTAATGCTGACGTCAAAGAGGCTACCAAGTTTGATGATAGTCAGACTAAAGACGGTGATGATAATCTAGCCGAAGACCCAGATTAATTTGAAAAATCGTAATATAGATATAAATAGAAAAATAAAGGAGTGTGGCAACAAATGGCAATTTTTACTGATGCGCTGGAAGCTGCTAAAAAGCTTGAAGCGTCTTTAACTAACACCAGCTCTAATGGTGGAGAAATTGAAAGCACTAGTCCTAAAGATGATAATCCAAAAGGTGATTCTGAAAAAGTTAAGCCTGAACTAGACGGTGAAAAACCAAAGGACAGCGTTAATAAAGATATTGATGATGGTGACACCATTGAAGAATCAAAAGATAAGAAGGAAAAGGGTGATACTGATATGGATAAGGAAAAGGATTCAGAAACAGAAAAAAGTTATAATGAACTAGCAGTTAAGTCATTAGAATTACTATCTAAGGCCAATGAAGCTATTACAGGATTAACTCAAAAGTCTGTTGATTTAAAGTCTGAACTAGAAAAGTCTGTTGCTAAATGCGATGACATGAAGAGTAAGTTAGACGAAGAAAAGAAAGCTCATGCAGAACTTAAAAAGTCTTATGATGAACTAGTTAATAAGTCTGACGAAGCTGAAAAGTCAATGGATGAAAAAGACAAAGACAAGGCTGACGGCAAGGATTCTGAAAAGGACGCTGATAAGGACAAAGACAAAGATTCAACTAAAAAGTCCCTTGATGATTCTGACGATAAAGAAGAAGAAAGTAAGTCTGATGAAACCAGCAAGTCAAAAGTAGATGACCCAGATAAAACTATTGACAAGTCACTTCAAGGTAAAGCTCAAACAGGTGACGATGATAAGCAAGATGACAATGTAGAAAAGTCTACTGAAAGCCACGAAGAAACCGAAGATGAAAAGAAAGAAAAAGCATTTAAGAGTTTTGCATCAAACGTTTCTGCAACTTATGACTATGTATCAAAGAGTGGTCTATACGGCCCTAACTCAGATGAAGCTAATAGGCTTGCAGCTCTTGAAAGAAAGATTGACAATGTTGGCGTATTAACACCACAGCTTGAAGCAGAATTTAACTCAATTACATTTTAGTTTCTAGACTATCAATTATATTGCTTATGTTTAGTTTAAGCTACTATTATAAATGAAAAGAACTTATATGATTTTGAAAATCTAAAGGAGCGAATAATTAAATGAATAATATTAACAAGAAGATTGGTGGCGGCTCTTACTTCGGTAAAAGCCTTAACATCAACGAAGACAGGATGGAAAAACTAGAAGAACAACTTCCAACCAATCTTAAGAAATATGACGTAAACAAGTCAGCCTTTACAGCCGGACATGGGATTACACCTGATACACAATTAGATGGTGCGGCTAACCGTATTGAAGCTCTAGACAGGGATTTAAAGGTTACTACATGGGGTAACAAAGACTTCACCCTATACAACGATATTGCAAAAGAAGACGTTGACCAAACTGTTCTAAAGTACACGGTTTACTACTCACACGGTCGTACTGGACATTCATTGTTCCAACCTGAAATTGGGATTGGCGATGTTAACAACCCTAACGAAAAACAAAAGGTTATCAACATCAAGTTCATTGCTGATACTCATGTTACAAGTATCGCGCTTCAACGTGCTAACACTATCGTTGATGCATTAAAGGTACAAGAATATGCTGCTATCTCCGCTGTTGTTAAGACAGACGAATGGGCTATGTTCTATGGCGACGCTGACTTAACTTCTGGTCAAGAAGGCGAAGGGCTACAATTTGATGGTTTATTCAAGCTTATTGACCCAGCTAACCATATCGACCTACGTGGTGGCCGTCTATCACCAGCCGCATTAAACATGGCTGCTCGTAAGATTGCCGAAGGTTATGGTACTGCTACTGATGCTTATATGCCAGTTGGTATTAAAGCAGACTTCATTAACCAACATCTAAACGGTCAAAGAATTATGTTACCTGGTCAAACAGGTGGTATGACTACTGGACTTGACATTGACAAGTTCTTATCCGCTCATGGTGATATCCGTATGCAAGGTTCAACTATTATGGACTCTGACAACAAGCTAGACTTTAATGCTCCTGTTTCCGCAACTGCTCCTATGGCTCCAGCTTTATCTGCTACAGTTACTGCTGATGCCGGTGGTCAATGGCATGCCGCTGATAAGACTGATTCAAAGGGCGAAGTTGTTCTAAACAAAGAAGTTGGAGTAGAACAATCATACGTTGCCGTTATGGTTTCTCGTCATGGTGACTCACGTCCTAGTCCTGTTGTAACAGCTACCCCTGCAAATGCTACTGACGCAATTACCTTAACTGTTACGCCATACGCAATGCAAAACACTATTCCTGATTATGTTGCTATCTACCGTAAGTCTAACTTCGACAGTGACAACTTAAGCGCAAATACTGATTCTGCTGGCAACCGCGGTGAATATTACCTAATTGGTAAAGTAGCCGTTAGGGAACAACAAGGTTCAACAATTACGTTCGTTGATACTAACGCCAGAATTGCTGGATGTGGTGATGTGTTCGTTCTACAAAACCGTCCAGATACTGTTGCACTAAAAGAGTTTATCCCTCTATCAAAGCTTAACTTAGCTGTTACAACGACTGCTACAAGCTTCGTTGTTCTAAACTATGTTGCGTTAGCTCTTTACTTCCCAAGACGTGCTGCGGTTATCGAAAACGTTGTTTACTCACGTATCGAAGACCTAGAATTATCTTAATATGATTATAAACTAAGACTACCGTAATTGGTAGTCTTTTTTATTTTTAATTCTTATTAATGCTAGTATGTAATAAGAAACAACAGAAAGGAGTTTGATTATATGTCAACACAAGACGCTATAGACTATTATCAAATAACAGATGATAACTCTATGCTTACCAATAAGTATTCAGGTAATCCAAATCTAGTAGCTGGAATTGATTGGCAAAACATTACTCTAGACAAACTAGGGCTTAATGCAGACGCTGTTAAAGACCAGCTAAAAGGTATGGAATATGATTTACTAGACCCTGTTACTAACGAGCCATATCCAGACGCTTTTTACACTAACTTTATATACAAGGCTGTGGCTGAAACAGAAAAAGACCTAGATATTGCAATTAGACCTAGACAAGTAAATGATAGACTAGACTACTTTAAAACAGACTTTTCTAACTACATGTTTGTTCACACTATGTATAAACCTGTCCTGCATGTAGACGAAATATTACTATACTTTAACACAGTCCCTGTTCAAAAGTATCCAGACGACTGGATTAAAGTTACTAACCGGCTAGGAGAACTAAACCTACAACCGTCAGTTCTACAAGCAGGTTCATCAACAGGAATGCTCTTTACACCCTATGCAATGAACGGAGGCTTCCCAGTTGGAATGCCTAACCCTGTTAATGACCAGTTTAGTCCACAAATGATAGGTGTCTCTTACGTGGCTGGTATGCTACCAATTAATCCTGGTGACGAAGGGCTTAACTATGATTGGAACATACAACCTGATTTACAAGCATATATCGCTAAACAGGCTGCTATTGAAGTGCTAGAAAGATACGGACGTATTGCTATTGGTGCTGGTATTGCGTCTAAGAGTGTTTCACTTGACGATGCACACATTTCCATTGACAGTACCCAAAGTGCCGAGAATACGGCTACAACCGCCGATATTAAGCTTATGCAAGCTGATATGAAAACTCTTAAAGCTCATCTAGTAAATTACTATGGCGGTAACAACATTGGATTTATAAACTAGGAGGTGAATTTATGTCAAATGAACCAATAGATATTAATCCACTAGCTCACATTAATAGGTTCCCAACGCAGACTGTAGAAGAATACGTTGACTTGATTGAGAAACTTGGTCGTCAAACAATATGGGAAAAGTCTATTCCATGCCCTTGTATAAATCCTAAAACTAACTCTCCTAGAATAGACTGCCCTATCTGTCACGGACAGGGAATTGTTTTCCTAAATAAGTATCTAATCAAGGGTGTTGTTCAATCTGATAACAAGGGTAAATATGCTAGCCAGTTCGGACAGGCTGAAAAAGGGACCACTATCTTTACTCCTCAGCTTACTGATAATGGAGTAGACAATGGTATTGCTGTTAGAGATAGGATTTCTATTCCAGATGTTACCTTAGCTCAAACGTACCTAGTCAATATCACCCCAGGACGTCTAAAGACAGGCGTGTTTATACCATATAAGATTATTAGACTAGTATCAGCAAATGCTATCATTAATAATACGCTAACAGATGTAACAAGTAAGATTAATATATCTGATAATAGTATTTTAAAAGTATCAGATGACAGTTTAGTTAATCACAATATATCGTTACTACTAGATGTTCAAGCGAGATATTATGTCATTAATATAACCAAAGAAACTAGGTATTCTAGAGTAAGTGACTTTTACAATAAGTCATCCTATGTTGGTTGGTATAATAAGAATCTAGAAAACTATAAACGCATGTTTGGTGAAGACATTGATATTAAAAACATGGAAATAAATACTAGATTACCTAAACTATGCGTTCTAAGAAGAGAAAGCCTATTTGTTCCAGACACTAATATAGATGATACCGACATTAATCAAGTTGCTCTTCCAAACCCTACTTTCAATGATTCACTAAGTGATGTGACTGACTTTGGATAAAGATAAATTTAATCAGGAACTTAATAGTTTCTTTAAAGAGGCTCTAGATACAAGCCCAATACAACAGGCATTTATCAATAATCTCAAAGATAGAATTTCTAAATCAGATAAATCCTTAGATGTTAAAAAACTCTCTAATACAGCCCTAGATATCTCATATCAGATACTAACTGATTCAGTTGCTAATAATGGTGTAACCTTTATTGATATGAAAGAGATATTCTCTCGTTCTCCAAAGGCAAAGCGAAAGAAAGACGGTGGCTGGTATTTAGTTGTCCCTATTCAAGACGGAACGACTCAACTAAGGTCTGCATACGGTAGGTCAGTATGGGACCAGATAAGCCATACAGACTTTGGAACAACAAGCAGTTTTAGTGATGTAGAAAGAGTTCAAAGCAAGCTTGGTTATAATCCATCTGAGTCTATTAATGAGTTACAGTATAAATGGAAATCAGCTAATATAACTAGATTTAAAAAGGGTTCTAGTGGTAAGAGAGCTAGCTATATTAGTTTTAGGACTGTTTCTGACAAGTCTGACCCCAATTCTTGGATTGTCGGTAGGAGAGCAGTTTCTCAAAATAGCAACACCCAAGTAATTGCTCCTTACCTAGCTAAAGTATTAAAGGAGAGAATTACTAGGATTACTGATGAAATGGAGGTGTGATTTTGGCTATAAACACAATTGACACGTATATATCGGATAAAATTTCGGATATTCTTAATGGATTTTTATCCAGCCGCTCTACCCTAGAAGACAATATTCTAGCTGACTTACCAGATGATATCGTAGAACCATTTATTAACACTTTTGGATTTAATTCAGATGGAATTGCTAATCAGGAAATACCAGTCCTGTTTACGTTTCCACAGAATAAAGAACAAGGAACGTTTATACTAGTTCAATATGAAGGCAGTGAAGAAGACAAAGACAACTCGTCTCTAGGAAACCTTCAAAGTGGCATTTATGACTATGCTGAGGGGGACGAGGTAAAGGAAAAGTCTTTTGTTCAAGTAGATACAACTGGAGAATCCCCAGTGGCATTCATTGAAGTGAAGAACAACGTTTATGCAGTAGATAATATTTTAGAGATATCTGGTTCTGAAAATTTAGCGTTTAAAGACAATAGAATATTCGTTCCCTATATGGATATATACAAGTCATTCAACGTGCCTGTGACAGTCTTCTACACTGTTTTCCGCAAGCACCGTAATGGTGGTAATATTAATCATAAGGACGTTATGGGTTATGGAATAAACTTGCAAGAAGTCTGTGTAGTTGATTTTATTTCTAATAACCAAGACACACTAAGATGTCTTTCAAATATCTTATTAGCAATCAGCATATACCTTAGACAGACACTGGAAGATAATAGCTCAATATATTTACCAACGATTAGTACGCAAGGTAATGACCTAATTCAGGAAATAAATACTGCTAGTAATTCTATAACCGGACAGCAGCTATTCTATAGACGCTTAACGATTAGTTATAAGACAACGCAGATACTTGAAACTAATGCTGGAGATAAGATAACAGACGTAGAAGCGGAGGGAAAACTAGATGTCTGAAATTAAGAAAAGACAAAAGTTTTACGGAGTTCAAAAATTCATTGATTCTGCAATTGATTCCGGTCGGTTTCCTAATTTGAACAAGGTTAAGGCAACTGGATTCATAGCTCTTATGAGAAGTAAGGATAAGATGCTAGTAACAGATGAACATGAGTATCTTAAAGAGTTACAGAATTATTTAAAATAAATCATAAAAAGGAGTCCTTATTAAATGACTACAACAATTACAAGCGCAGAATCATATAAGCGTATTTATCCACTTGCTTATGATTCTCGCCCACATGTTGAAACTGACTTTGATGATAGTGCATTATCTAATGAAGCCAGTGACAGCGCAAAGAATATCTTTATGCTAGGCTCAGCAACCAATGGTGACCCTACTAAAGTTTATGAAATTCGTACGAGCCAACAGGCCACTAAGATTTTCGGTAGTGGAGACCTAGTAGAAGGGATTAAGCTAGCTTTTGACCCAACTGGAAATTCAGTTACAAACGGTGGTACTGTATATGCACTTAGGGTTGATGAAGCTAGTCAAGCAACACTAGTTAAAGGTGGTTTAACCTTTACTAGTTCAATCTTCGGTGAAAGTGCTAATCAAATCGCAGTTTCTCTAGATAATGACGTGTTTAACGTTCCTAGGTTGACTGTGTCATACGCACCAGATAATTATGAAAGAACTTACACTAATATTGGTCAAATGTTCTCAATTAAGTATACTGGTATGAATGCTAGCGCTGGCTATACTGTCAGTCATGATACTGATGGTAATGCTATTAACCTTACGTTAGGTTCTGGCGATAGTATTAACAAGCTTAATACAGTTGCTAGCTTCGACTTAACAACTTCTAAGTATGGCACGATAGCTAAACTTATGCAAGCTATTTCTGCAACGCCTAACTTTACAGCGTCCGTTATTGGTAGTCCATCTGTAGCTACTAGCTTCTTAGATGAAGCGACTAGTCCTGTTGATGTAAAGACTAGTGCTGCAACAGTAACTGCTAAGATAGGTGATGCCATTAACAAGCTTAGTTATGACCCATATGTAACAGTCACCCAAACTTCTAACACTAAGCCAACGGTTAATAGTATAACACCAACCAGCTCAGGTGCTAATGTTGACGTTTCAACAACTGAACAGCCATTCCCAGGCTCATTTGATACAACATTCTTATCAGGTGGCTCAACTGGTGATGTCCCAGTATCATGGGCTGATAAGTTTAATGGAGTTCTAGGTAATAATGTCTATTACATTATTCCATTAACTAGCGAAGAAAACATCCACGCTGAACTTCAAGCATTTATTGATGAACAACATATTCTAGGCTATAACTACCATGCATTTGTCGGTGGCGGGTTTAATGAACCACTAGAACAAATTGTCTCTAGACAAGTTAATATTAACGATAGCAGATTTGGCCTTATTGGTCAATCAGGACATGTTCAAGAAAGTGGTGAAAGTGTTCACGTACCAGCTTATCTTATGGCTGCTTACGTTGGCGGATTGTCTAGTTCTCTAGGTGTTGCTGTTCCTATCACTAATAAGAAACTAGCACTAATTGACCTAGACCAAGACTTTACTGGTGATGACTTAAATACCTTAAACCAGAATGGTGTTATTGGTATTGAACATCTTGTAAACCGTAATGCAACTGGTGGATACTATATTGTACAAGATGTAACTACTAACACAGTTAGTTCAAGTGCTGTAGATGGTTCGCTGTACCTAGGTGAGTTAACAGACTTCCTGTTTGACAACCTAAGATACACACTTAGAGATACGTTTATTGGAACCAATATTCGTTCAACCAGTGCTGATGATATAAAGAGTACAGTAGCTAGCTACTTGTATGCTGAGATGAATAACGAAAACGGGTTAATCGTTGACTTTAGCGAATCAGATATCGTCGTAACTATCTCTGGTACTGTTGTTTATATTCAGTTCTCTGTTTCTCCTACGCAAGAAATTAAGAATATCATCGTATCAGGTGCTTACTCTAATTACTCTGCTACTAGCGAAGACAACACAAATAAGTAAGGAGGAGACAATTAATGGCTACTGTTAACAAACAAACCGTTGAAACTGGTAACAGAATCTATATAATGGTTAAAAGTGCTGTACTAGGACGGGCTCAGTCACTAACAGGTGACAGGTCATTCGGTACAACCGGTGTTTACGAACTTGGTACTATCATGCCTCGTGAACATGTATTTCTTAAGTATACCGGTACTGTTTCAGTTGAACGCTACCGTATGACAACTAACAACTTTACAAATACAAAAGTTGCTGCTCTCGGTGAAGATGTTCTTAAGATTGACGTACTTGACATTGCGGTTAAAGATAATACAACTGGAAAGTTAATTATCGTATATCGTGGTTGCTCAATTGACGACTATCAAGAAACTTACCGTGCCAATGAAATCACGGGTGAAAGTGCTAGGTTCTATTACCTAACTGCAAGTAACCTTCAAAACGGTGGATACTCAACAAGTTACTTTAACAACGCAACTAATAGATAGTAAAACTAGAGGGATAAATTCCCTCTTTTTATTTTACAAAATAGTTGACATAGTAAAAATTAAATCGTATAATGAAAGCATAAAATAAATAAATAAAGAAAAGGAAGTTTTATCATGTATCTTAAACTAAGAAAGAAAAACCCAGAAAAATTATACACAATTGAAGAAGTTGGAGAAATGCTAGGAAAAAGCAAGCAACGAGTAATATCTACCCTTTCAAAACTAAATGTTGTTTTCTGGAATTACGGCGTACTAGAATTTGGTAAAAACTATAAAGACGAAGGACTTGGTAACTATGTTATCAATAAGCATACTCGTAAAGCTGATAACAAAGTTATTTTAAAGCGAGAACTAGCTTTTACAGAGAAAGGCGTTGAACTTGTTAAAAAGGTATTTTACGGGAAACTCTAGTCTATGAAAAAAAGTACGTTGCCTACCTTTATGGTAGGCTTTTTATATGGATAAAAGAAAGGTGAGAATACAATATGAGCTTAACACAACAACAGATTGATGAAAATATCAGAAAAATGAAGGCTGAGACAAGTAAAAAGAAAGAAATTCTACAATCCAAAGGTGCTCAAAGCGATGACCTTGACGACAATGCAGTGGCCGCTAGGAAAATTAAGTATCTAGAAGACCAATTAGCTAGTGCTAAAAAGGAAATTGATAATGCTAATAATGAAAGAGACCGAGTCTCTGAGCAACTAGATAATATTAAAGATGAAAAAACAATGCAACGCGACTCTGCTGCAATGGACGAAATTATATCAGGCAGTAGTGTTAAGAAGTTTGAAAAAGACTATACGTTTAAAGCTAAAGACCAAGACATAAAGTTTCATGTTACCATGCATGGCCCTAACATTAGTGAACTAGCTAAGATAAATGCTATGGCATTAGATTTAAATGATTATTCAGACTACAGTGAAGAAATGGATAACGGTCTTAAAAACGTATTTAGAGCCATTGCTAGCTTCATTGTGCTAGGAGATAACGTACCAGATTGGTTTAAGTCAACAGACAGCTACAGATTAGATATTCTAATGTATGTCTATGAAGACTTTTCTAACTGGTACGACACGTTTCTCACGACACAACTCCAATAAAGGCAACCCATACTACCCCCGTGGTGTTAATGAGGCCGGAGGTATGGACCAATTTGTCAGAGGAACTGTTTCTAGGAATATGTTCTTAATACTTGATAGGTTCCACAAACTTCCGACTGAACAGTGTGTTAAAGACCTAGACGTTGCTACCAGAGACTGGCTTATAGAAAGTATTATCTATGATAGTAAAGTTCAAAGAGCTGCGGCTGAGGGTCGTGAGATAACTGATAGCTTTGCTGATAATTCAGAAGAGTATATGAATGACGTTTATAACGCCAAAGGACAGGCTAAGTTAGTTGCAGACGGCGATGATATCGAGGACTTAGCTAATCAAATACGAAACTCTACCGATGGTGATGATGTCAATTGGGATGCTCAAATTGACGCTCAAATTGACGCTGCTTTAGAAGAGAAACAAGCCAGTGATGCTAGAACACAAGAACAGATTGAAGAAAACATTGCGGAAGCTACTAGAAGAACTCAGGAAAGAATCAACGATTTTGACGATGAGTTTGACGAGCTTTAGCACTATTAAGGCTAGCTTTATGCTAGTCTTTTTATATGGAATGAAAAAGAATGGGGTGAATAGTTTGGCAATAAATAATAAAAAGCATATTGAACTTGATATAGACCCTAAGCTCGACCCAACAAGTGTCAACTCTAGTATTGACAGTATGATGGGAAAGATTAGTAAGCTTCAAAACATGCTTGATAAGCTTAATGTTAAAGGTACTAATAATAATTTTACTCTTTCTGATAAGGAACAGAGTAATGTTCGTGGTATGACTGGCGATATTAACAGTGATGCCTCTAGCTTGCAAAACCTTTTAAAAAGTGGCATGGCTACCTATAATGATATTAGAACAACCAACCCCGACTCAGATAAACTAGAAAGCATTGCTGGAACTTTAAATACAATTTCAACTGCCTTAGACCGAGCCTATAGCAAAATTGGCTCTAATGGAATGACAGGTAAGACAGATACATCTAGTGATTTTAATGCTAAGCTTCAAAGTATTCTAAACATGAATACTAGAACAACGTCGTTCTCTAAAACGGGTAACGGTGCTAAAGAGCTAAATAATCTAAAGTATGATATAAACAACGTAATTAAAAATGCTAGGTCAGACGTATCTAGTGCTACTAGCTCTTCTAGAAAAAGTAGCAGTAATGTTAATGATGCACTTTCTGTAGGAACTATATCAGAGTCTAGACTAGAAAAATATCGAGAAAATGTACTTATCGGTAATGGTAGAGTGTCTAAAGCTCGTAGCACGGTTTCAGAAGCTAGAGATAATTTAGAACAAAGACTAGATGACGCTAGAACTGAATCAAACAGAATAAGACTTCATGAAAAGAATGGTGGATTTTCACCTAACGAACAAGGTGGGGTCAATGAAAGAAAGGCCATTCTTGATTCAGAAATAAAGACATTAACTGAAAGCATAGCTAAACTAAAGTCATTTAATAAAGAACTAGATGGCAGTGAAAAGAGGCTAAACAGCTCTAAGGATACCTTAAGCAGTGCTACTGACGGCTCTAGTTCAGGTGGAGCTGGCGGTAATGGTGGTAATGGTGGTGACGGAGGCTTAGTCATTACTGGTGGTTCAGGAAGTAGTAGCAGTGGACTTGGAAAGTTAGCAGGACTACTAGTTGGTGCTGGAGCAGTTACAGGGGCAGTTAGAGGTGTTATGTCTGCCAACAATAGTGGTAATGCTATTCGAGAAAGCTCGGAAGACACGGTTAACTCGATTATGATAGGTGAAGCTAACCGAACTGGTACTGTCACTAAAAAAGCTGATAACACGATTCTAAATAACCTACAAAAGACTGGCTACACTAATGGTACTGGTTATAGTACGTCTGCTATGACAGGATTTGCTAATGCTTACACGTCTTCAACTGGTGATACTAAGGACTACTTAAATGCAGCTGACGCAGCTAGTCAATTATCTAGATTTGGTAATATGGGAACAGCTACAACTACGTCTCTTATTAGCGCTATTGGTAATGCAGGTGCTGGAGCCGGTATAGCAAACACGACTAAGTCTATTCAAGGTGAACTAGTTAATTCTGGTATGACAGCTCGTGGAGCAGAACAAGGCCAAGGACTTACTAGCATGATTCAAAACCAAAGTGGTCAGTCACTGTCTTCTAGTAATGTTAGAGACCTAGCTTCGCTACAAGGTATTCAAGCTAAGTACGGTTCCATAATGCAAGGCTCACAAGGAGCAGACGCCTACAATAAGGTATCTACAGGTCTAGGAAATTATAACGACCCACTACTACGTAATTTGTTTGCTGGTAATAACGCTAAGTATGCTGGCGCACATGGTCAAGCGCTAGAGTATCGAGACATGCAAAACATGACTAAAGAGCCTTGGAAAATGGGAGACATGATTAACGGGCTTCAACATATGACCGGTGGCGACTCTGCTGAAACAGCCATGTATATCTCTCAGAAAACTGGCGTTAAATACGACCAAGCAATGAAATATGTTGAGATGAATAATCAAGGAAAGCTTACTAAGAGCAACATTGAGAGTCAAGCGCGTAAGAATGCTCGTACAAAAGGTAAGGGTAAAAGTGCTTATAATAAATCTGGTAGTAAGACTATTGATAACAAGAAAAATATAAGAGAACGTAGAGATACCAAAACTAGTGAGAGCGGAGATGGTATCAGAAGTGTTTTAAATGGTATCACTAACGTTGGTCTAGGAGTCCTAGGAGGCGTCGGAGTATCTGCTATAACAGGCGCTTTCGGAGGTGCTGGCATTGGTGGACTTGGTAGTGTTGCTTCTAAAGTCCTTAGAGGGACAAGTGTAGGAAAAACAGCTGGTGAAGCCGTCAAGGCGTCTAGACTAGGAAAGATTGGTTCATCTGTATTATCTAAAGGTAAATCTATAGTTTCTGGTGGAACAGAAACTGCTAAAAATTCTACTATTGGTAAAACGGTATTATCAAAAGGTAGCAATATTATAAAATCTGCTAAAGATGGCAGTCTAGTTTCCAAAGGATTAAATATAGCTAAAAGTGCTGGAAAAGCTGGTAAGGGATTATTAGCAAAAGGCAGTAGTATTATAAAATCTGCTAAAGACGGTAGTATAGCCTCCAAAGGATTAGATATAGCTAAAAGTGCTGGAAAAGCTGGTAAGGGATTATTAGCAAAAGGAGCAGCTAAAGTCGGCGGAAAGGCTCTAGGCAAATTAATACCTGGTGTTGGTATAGGTGTTTCAGCGGCTTCCGGATATGACCACGTTAAAAAGCATCACTATGTAGCCGCTGCGGGTGATGCTATATCAGGAACTGGTGACGCCCTTAGTATGACAGGCGCTGGTGCTGTTGCTGGTATTCCTATGAGCTTAATAGGTACTGGTATATCGGCAGCTAGTGATTTTATAACTGGTGATAAAGACAATAGTAAAAATAAAAAGAAGTCTAGACGCACACAGCACGGTAAGAAGTCTGATTCTGACTCAACTAGTTCAAAGAGAAAGTCATTATCAGATTCTAAAAAGACTAAATCAGAAAATGTTGTTGATAGCCTTTCTGATTTGCTAAAGGGATTTAATGATATGCTTGACAAAGCCGAAAAGGTTATCGCTGATGCTAAGTCAATAAAATCAGGCTCGTCATCATCTAAAAGCTCTGACGATTCATCTGACAGTGATTCTAGCCACACTAAAGGTGTTGAACAATGGCGGAGCAAGATTAAAAAAGCAGCAGCTGCTATGGGACAGCATGTGTCTGATAGCCAAATGAATACTATTCTTAAGCTAATTGGAAATGAGTCTGGTGGCGACCAAGCTATTACTGGTATTAATGACGGTGATGGCACGGGAGCAGCTATGGGTCTAATGCAGTATAAACAATCTACATTTGATACTTATAAGCTTAAAGGTCACACTAATATAAAGAACGGTTATGACCAATTACTAGCTTTCTTCAACGATAGCAATTGGGCTAGTGATATTGGTACTGGATACAACGGTAAGGACGGCGAATGGCGTGGTCAGGCTTCTGGACCATCTGGTAAGCCTTCCCACTCAACTGTTCCTCATGCGACTGGTGGTATTTATGCTCTTAACAAGTATCAGAACAATCATGCTACTGGTGCTATTTATGACAGAGCTACTACAACAGATGGAACTAATATCTATGCAGAAGCTGGCGCAGAAGCTGCAATACCTGTTAATACAACACATCAATACTCTGGACTAGCCACTATCAAAGACTTAGCTAGTGTTTACGGAGCAAAGGTTACACCAACTGGTCAGGAGTCTAAAAATAGTGGTAACAATATTTCAGTATCACCAAACTTTGACGTTAACATTAACATATCTGGTAATGCTGATGGGAATGACGTTAAGAATGGTGCTACGGAAGCAATCAATAACGCTATAGCTAGAATGGAATCATTAACTGATTACTATTCAAAAGGTGCTAAGTAGTGATTAATTCATTAAGACTAGCTTTATGCTAGTCTTTTTATATAGAGTTAAAAAGAACGGAGTGATTATATGAGTAGCTTTGATATTCCTCAATCAATAAACCCAGTTAGATACCAGGCGTCACTTGGTGGGAATGTAAAATCAACAACAATTAATAACACTAGTGAACAATTTCAGATTGAACTAGCTATTGTTAAAAAAGTGTTTTATAGAAAAGGTACTTTACTATTTAGCGTTATAAAAAGAGGCAGCTCTGTAAGTATTATAGGAAACGACACAAGTAGCGCTACTGCTAGTGCTCCGATTCCAGTTGAAACCTTTGGTAGAAATTCAGACGGTAAAGTGTTTGGCGGCTATCGACCAGTTAAGGTAGGCTCAAAGATTGCCGTTGGGTATATTAACGGAGAACGCTCTGCCCCTATTGTACTTGGTGTTTATCCAGATGATGATGAAAGCTATGAAATTGTAAGTCCAGTATCGTTTGAAACTGGGGAAGACAGTGATAAATCTGTTGAAGATATTGCGCTAGGAAGTAAAGAGATAACAGCTAGTCAAAATATCATATATCAATCTGGTAAAGGCGATATATTAAAGACATTTAATGGTAAGTCTTTGCTTTATATAAATGCTAACGGCTCAAACTATATGGATGACATTAACTATGCCTATGACCAGATAGCAGACACTCGTGACGGTAACATGAATCCTATAACGCCACGAGAGACTAGAGCTCAGTCTTGGTTACTAGTACATGAGGATAACCCTGAGGACGAAGAAACTAATGGTCACCGAACTAGGTTCTACGTTAATAAAAACGGTGAGTTCCAGATGGTTATGTTTTCGCCTAATAATGACGGTGACAATAATCTAGTTGTTTTTACTGCAAGTAAAGATGACGGGTTTAAATTAAGAAAACAGTTTGATACTGATGATTTAGATAGTTCAGAACAGTATGTACAGTTTAGTATCGGCTCTGGTAATTCTGCTGTTATTCAATCAGTAGATAAGGATGACGCTAGTGAAATAAGCATGCTTCCTAATGGACTGCAATTGACTACTCCCGATAATGGCACAATGGCTTTTAATGGTCGCTCTCTTGACAGTATGCTTGGTTCAATATCTAGTGCTGTTGACGCTGCTAAGGCTGCTGGGGATAAAGCAACTACTGCAGCTAGTGCGGGTGCAATAGCCCAGTCAGCCGCTAGTGAAGCAGCAAGCCAAGCTGCTCTAGCTAGCCAAGCTGGTGAAGATGCTAAACATGCTGCGGTTGACGCGCAAGCCGCTGGTGAAGATGCTAAAGCTCAGGCTCAGGATACACAACAAAGGATTATCTATTATGCTTCAATTTCAAACGAAAAAGACGTTGCTGTTCCTGGCAAGTACATTATAGTTAACACTGACACCTATATTGCAAACGGTACAATTAAAACTGCGCATATAGGTGACGCTGCAATAACAAATGCTAAGATAGCTGACCTAGCTGTTGGGACGGCTCAACTAGAGGACGCCGCTATAACTCGTGCTAAGATTGGTAATCTTGCCGTCGGTACTGCCCAGATTGAAGACGCAGCTATCACAGATGCTAAAGTTGGTGACCTTAGTGCTGACCATTTAAAGGCGGGTACTATAGATTTTAGTGTCATTAGCGGTATTCATATTAATGCTAGTGAAATAGACGTTGGGAAAATAGTTGCTGACCAGATATTCGTTAACGGACTAGGTGATATTTCTAAGAACCTAGGAACCGTTACTAGTGGTAATATAACAGGAACAAATCTTAATAATGACGTTGAAACTGTTACATCTGAGGCGCTAGCTGCTCAGTCTACAGCTAATGCTGCTAAAGAGGCCGCTGATAGCGCATATGATTATGCTAACTCTGAGATAGCAGTACAGTCTAATGCTACTCAGAATGCTCAGAGTAAAGCAGATAGCGCGTTTAGTCAAGCGCAAACCGCTATTGATAATAATCAGGCAACTAATGCAGAGATAACTAAGCTTAGAAACGGCTCAACTATGACAATTGCTGACCTAGAAAATGGACTAGCTACCAAGGTCGCTAACTCAGACTATGCTAGCTACAAGGTTCAGACAGCTAGCCAGATAGCGCAGAAAGTTGATAATGGTGCTTTCTCAGCCTATCAAACGACTGCCGCTGACTTAATAGCACAAAAGGTAGCTACTAGTGACTTCTCAGCCTATCAAGCTACAACCGCTAAGGAAATATCTAGCAAGGTTGAATCTAGTGACTTTCAAACTTATCAAACACAAACCGCTGATGTGATTGCTAGCAAGGTTTCAACCGTTGACTTTAATAACCTAACAATAAGCAACCGTAACTTAGCACTTGGAACTGCTACACCGTTCACATTAGTTGGTCAAAACACAGCTAACCAATCAAAGAACGCCTACCAGTTTTCTAGGGTAATACCAAAGGGAACTTTAGTAACGGTAACATTTGATATTTCGTCATCAACAGGTGTTGGAACGTATACAATGCAGTTTAATGGGAGCGATACCGGAAGCAGTTGGCAAACTATTTCTACTGGTAATCTAGCCAATGGGACAAAACATATCTCAGTAACCATTACGACTGATAGTGACCATCTTCATATTTACCCAAGACTAGACAACGCAACAGGTGCTATAACACTTTCCAACTTCATCATTTCAGAGTCTTCAAAAGAGGTTAATTGGACTCCTGCGCCGGAAGACCAAGCTACACAGTCTCAAATCACGCAATTAAGTGGCGATATTAACCTTAGAGTAACCAAAGACGACCTGATTGACCAAATTAATATTCAAGCCGGTAACACCTTAATTTCGTCTAGTGGTCAATTAACATTGTCTGGTAAAACTATATATTTTGATACGACTAACCCTGTTATTATTCCTAGTGCCAATATTGATTCGCTACTAGTAAACCACAGCCTAAATAATGGTAATGGAACATTCACTGTTGATTCAAACGGAAACGTTACGGCAAGTAGCTTGACTGTCAGAGGTGTTACTAATTTAGTATATAATGCAGCGCTATTAGGCGGTAATGGTTCCAATATTCCAGGGTGGAGTATAAGCAACAATGGGTGCTATTGGCCAGGCAATGTTCATGATGGTGTGCCATCTATTGGTTGGAACAATACTACTGGTGCTGGAGCTTGGGTTAACTTTGCACAAACTAAATTAGTTCCTTTGAATGGGACTACTGGTATACCATTTAGTGCTTCTGTATGGTTCTTAGACTTTGGTAGTGACACTAGTTTGCAATACGGATTCAATTTAGCATTTTTTGACTCAAGTGGTAATCGTATCGGAGTATCTGGTCCAAATTGGAACGGTGCTAGCTCAAATACTGGTTGGCGTTATTTGACCATTAACAACGCAATTGCACCAAGTACCGCTGTATATGTTGGCCTACAATATTGGGCAAACAATGGTAAGGGTAATGCGGAGTTTAGCTCACCTATGCTAACTCAAACTGCTCAAGCTACTGGTTATCAGCCGGATACGGGTAATGTTGTCAGTGCCGGTATTGTTAATGGTTCTACAATTAACGCTTCAACGTTCAATGCTGGTAACATTATTAGTGATTCTAATAATACTAGTAGCTTTTATCCATTTACCATTGAATCTACCGGTAAAGCTTCTACGACATCTTTTACCTCGATGGATGCTTTAAGAACGGAAATGAGTGGTGGTGGAATAAGAACCATGTATCGTGCTACAAACTCTTCTGGTAGCCAATACGAGGCATACGATGGTTATTTTAATGGCAATATGATTTCTTTAAACTCTGGATTTACAAATGGAAAGGATATGTCATTCTCACAATCAGTTACTGGTAACCAATTAACAGGTCAAGTTCTAATCAGTCCATTAGACGGAATCAATTTATGGGGGAGTACACAATCCATTCATTTTAGTGGCCTCCAAATGAATGGAACTGGTGTAACTCTTAATAGTTATGGTAACCTTATAGGTGATGTAGGTTCAACGTGGTGGCGCATTATCGATTCCAGTGGTAATCAGGTGGCAAACTTCGGTACTTCACCCGGCAATAATACCAGCTTTCCAAAACCAATATTTGTTGATGAAATTGGAGCCTATTCCGGTAGTAATGGTCACGCTCTATTTATTCATGGTGATGATAGTACCTCCAGTAAAACGGGACAAATGTTATTTAGAACCGATGGTAGCCCACAGATTGTCTCTGCCACTATTTATAACAGAACCTATTCTAGTGGTTCAACTGTAACCGTCACAAGTTATGGAACTTTAGGACGTATCACGTCTGCAAGTAAGTATAAACTAGATATAACCAAAGAAACCAGTCTAGAACCAGCAAATAAACTATTATCAATTGATAGGTCTAGCTGGGTTGACAAAGAATCAGCTGAAAGACTTGCTAATTCCAAGACAAATGGCACTGAGCTATCTGAGCCAGAAATTAATGTTAATAGACATTATGGGTTAATTGCGGAAGACCTAATCAAAGCTGGACTAGATGAGTTTGTAATTAAAGGCGATAATGGTCAAGCAGAAGGAATTGAATATGACCGATTATGGACCGTACTAATTCCTAAAATACGAGACTTGTCAAATCAGCAAATTGATGATAGAATGACTATAAGTAGGTTGGAAAAGGAAATAAAAAACTTAAAACAGGAGGTTTTATCTAAATGAATGCAATCCAAATAACAGGAAATAATCCTCAGGCAGATGGTAACTGGAAGGTAAGTTATAATGCAACCTATGAGGACAGTCTTCATATCGAGGGATTTTTATATGTATCTCAAGATGATATGAACAATATGATGATGAGAGACTTACCAGATTATGTTTCAAACAAGATTGTTAACAAACTAGGAAACTCAGCTCCTAAAGTTGATGCCGTTGAATCAGACAGTACAAGCGCTTCTGTAACTGTAGACTAATAAAAAGAAAGAGGAAGATAATATATGAAGTTCAAATTAGAAAACAAGTATTTAAGAGATGCTCTAGAACTAATGCGGAATACACCACTTAGTGGATATCAATCAATAGCAAGAACTAGATTCACTAAGCTACTAGTAGAACCTTTACAAAGCTATGTTGATAGTAAAAATGAGCTTGTTGAACAATTTGTAGCTAGAGATAGCTCTGGAAATCCTATTCAACAGAATAACGGGTTTAAAATAGCAGAAGGCAAAGAAGAAGAGTTCACATTAGCTAATAATAAATTATCTAATCAGTATGCTGAAATTGACAAGGGAACCTATACTGGCCATGAGAAAGACGTTAAGGATATCTTAAAGAATCTTAGTCAGCAACTAACAGGTG